>ENA-UOOC01000376-UOOC01000376.1-human-gut-metagenome-genome-assembly--contig:-C48old-NODE-376-length-46358-cov-26.880332_pt1 | contig 46358 bp, 55 predicted proteins | sample MGYA00242469_ERZ724016 | MGnify/ENA metagenome assembly ERZ724016 | reverse complement strand
GCTCTGTTTCCGATATTCCCATCATCCTGCTTACGGCCAAGGACAGCGAGCTGGATTACGTCATGGGCATCAGTCAGGGCAGTGACGATTATCTCACCAAGCCCTTCCGCCCAACGATATTGCTGATGAAGGTGAAGGCGCTGCTGCGCCGTGTGGAGATGGACAGGGGGAAAACGGCGGCGGCAGAGGATGAGCTGCATTACGGGGATATCCGCTATTCCGCTACGGAAAACGCCGTCTTTTGCGGAAGCACGATCGTGGCGCTGACCCAGACCGAGCTGCGGCTGCTCAGCTATATGATGAAGCAGCCGGAAAAGGCCTATTCCCGCGAGGAGCTGCTCAGCGCGGTGTGGGGCTTCGACTCGGAGGTGGAGACCCGCGTGACCGACGAAACCCTGCGCCGTATCCGAAAAAAGCTGACGCAAGCGGGCAGCACCGTCAGCGTAAGCACCATCTGGGGCTTTGGTTATAAGCTGAAGGGGGCAGAGCGCACGTGAAAAACATCAAGCTGCGGATCGTGTACCTGATCCTTTGCTCGGCTCTGCTGCTCTTTGCACTGTTCATGCTGGCGGTGAACCTCATTATACCTGCACACTTTGTGCGTGAGGCAAAAAAGGCGCTCATCAGCGAGGCACAGTATCAAAACCGCACCATCCCCTATACCGACGATGGATCCTTTTTTGACGATGGATGGAATGACACGGAGGAACACTTCCTTACGCCCAGCATCGTATTTTTAGAGCTGGATAATGCCAATAAATCAAGTGATTGGAACAGGGATGCATATCGGCTGGAGAAAAAACTGCTGGAATACTACAAGGGGCGGGATATATCGCTCAACCAATGCTATACCTTCAAAACGGACAGGCATCACCTGATATTCATGTCCGTGCAGGAGGAGCAGGACGATTGGGAAAAGCCATACGCCTATATCATGTACATAGACATTGGGCCCATCACCCGATATATCGTGACGCTGAACTGGGCGTTCTTTGCGGTGCTGCTGGCGATCTCCTCCGTCATGTGCCTGCTGGGGTTCCGGTTTGGCCGTGATATTGAGAAGGAAGCGGAGCGGCAGCAGACCTTCTTCCAGAATGCCTCACACGAGCTGAAAACGCCGCTGATGGCGATACAGGGCTATGCGGAGGGCATACAGGCGGGCGTCATGGACACGGGCAGCGCGGCGGAGGTGATCCTGGAGGAAAGCGACCGCATGACGGAGCTGGTGGAAGAGCTCCTGGACATCTCGAAAATCGATATGGGGCGGCAGCAGCTTGCCCTTTCCGAGATGGATGTTCGGGAGCTGCTTTACGACGGCATACGCGCCGTGGAGCCGGCAGCCGCCGGCGGCATCGCAATCGTGCCGGATTTCCCCGAGGAGCCCGTTATGGTCAGCTGCGACGATACCCGGCTGCGCAGAGCGGTCACCAATATCCTATCCAACGGCGTGCGCTATGCCCGCAGCCAGCTGCGCCTGACCTGCCGCGCGGACAAGCGGCATGTGACAATACGGATACAGGACGACGGGGACGGCATCGCCGAGGAAGATCTTCCCCACATCTTCGACCGCTTTTACATGGGCAAAAGCGGAAAATCCGGCATCGGCCTTGCCCTGACCCGGGAGATCATCCACCTGCACAAGGGAACCATCCGCGCCCGCAACGGGGACACCGGCGCCGTTTTCGAGATCTCCATTCCGGTGAGCAGATAAGAAGATCACCGCGCCTCCTTTGAGCGTCCCTCTTGCAAAAAGGACGGGCCTGGAAAGAATCTTTGCTGGTGCCGGGCGGAGAGTTTCCCGTGATTTCCTCTTGTGCCCACATTGTCAGAATGGAGTACATCTATGGACTGCAAAGCAAAAAAATATCTGCATATTTATGACTGGAACTACTGGTGGGGCTATTACCGCTGCGGCAAGGACTGGGAACCTTTCCATGCGGCGGAGTTTTCTCTTTCCGAGGACGAGGCGGGAAAGGCTCCCTTTTTCCACTTTGATTTCCATAACCTCCCTGCCCTTCACCAGACCATTCTGGACGGTGAGTTTGTGGAGCCGGATAACCCGGATCATCCGCACTTTCTGGAGCAGGCAAGGCGGCTCAGAAGCGGTGAACAGGACTGGTTCGTCGGGGCGCTGTACTATCCGCTTTTTTCACCGGAGATGCATTTCTGCAACGCCTCCGTCCGGAGCGGCGTCCCGCTGACACAGCTGCTTTCCCCGTCTGTACCGCCCTATTACGGGGTGATCTTTCTCCGGGAGGAGCGCCCCCTCACTCCGGAGGTGCTGACGCATTGGGCGGAGACACTGTCCCAACCCCTGTTCGGCCAGCCGTTTTCCTGTACGCTTGCACAAGTCCCCAGCCGACAGGAGGCAATGGAGCAGTTTGAGAATGAGATGCGGCTGACGCGATGAAATGTACGGTATCGTTTACCGCTGATTTCCCGTTGAAAAGCAACTGAGAGAGGCGTCTCTTGTGGAATTAAGACTCACGGAGCAGGAGGCTCTGACGCTGTATCGAATCATTCTGCGGTGGGATGAATTAGGCAGCTTGACCACAGAGGATAACGAGGAATGTCAGCTGCTATGGGATCTATCCTGTACGATGGAAAAAGAACTGGAGCCGGTGAAGGATGCCGTGAGACGCAGACTGCTTTGACCGCGTAAGCGCCCATCGGTTCGAAGCCTTTGATGTGACGCTGTTTTCTTTGACGCTGACGGCTCTTGAACTGTCGGAAAGACGCCGGTATCGCGGGATGATATTGACAAAGGGGGAAATGATGCTATAATATCTGCGAATAATTCGCATATTGGAGGGCAGCTGATGTCAATCTACAACACAAAACAGCGAAGAGCCCTGCTTGCTTTTTTAGGGGAACACCCGGACGAGCTGCTGACTGCACGCCAGATGGCGGACGCGCTGGCAGAGAAACAAATCAGCCTCAGCGCCGTGTATCGAAACCTTGCACAGTTGGAGGCGGAAGAAAAGGTGCGCCGCAGCGCAAAAAGTGGGTCGCACGAAGCGTTTTATCAGTATCTTGACGCCAAGGGCTGCAAGGGCGCGCTGCACATGAGCTGTGTGAAGTGCGGCAAAACCTTTCACATGGCCGACAGCAACGCCGCCCTGTTTGCAAAGCACTTGGCGCAGAGCGAGCAATTCACGCTGGACGCAGCCGACACGATCCTCTATGGGATCTGCTCGGACTGCAAGGGAAAATAACGAACAGAAGGGAGGACAGACCATGACAAAGAAGCTTTGCTTTATGACGCGCCTGCTGGCGGCCGTGCTGGCCGTTGTCATGCTGTCCTCCGCTATCTATATTGCGGTCGAAGCCGACCATGACTGCTCCGGCGAGGACTGCGCCATCTGCCATCAGATCGGCGTCTGCGAGAATCTGCTGAAATCTCTGGGGCTTGCCGGTGCTGCCGCAGCGATCACTGCTGCGTTTACATATACCATGTGCAAGGCGATCCTACCCTGCACAGAGATGATCGGCACACTGACACTCGTTTCTCTCAAGGTAAAGCTTTCAAATTAAAATAGGACTTTTACAAGGGCGAAGTCTATCCGTTTTCGGATAGGCTCTTGCGGCTTTGCCGCTGCCCTTGTATTTTTGCGCCTATTTTTCAAAAATTCGGAGATTTTATCTGTATGATGAAGAAAATTTTTACCATCTTTCTTGCGCTGACCATGGCGGTCAGTCTGTTCGCCGGCTGCGGCAAAAAGAACGCCGCGGAGAACGGTGAAACCGATTCCGATAAATTAAAGATCGTCACCACCATCTTCCCCGAATACGACTGGGTCAAGGAAATTCTCGGCGACAAGGCCGAGAACACCGACCTAACCATGCTGCTGGACAACGGCGTTGACCTGCACAGCTACCAGCCCACGGCGGATGACATCGTCAAGATTTCCGACTGCGACCTCTTCGTCCATGTGGGCGGTGAGTCTGACGGCTGGGTGGAGAGCGTCCTGAAAAATGCTGCCAACAAGAATGTGAAGGTCATCAACCTGCTGGAGATGCTGGGCGATTCCGTGAAAACAGAAGAGACCGTTGAGGGTATGCAGGAAACGGAACATGCCCACGACCACAGCAAGGAAGTTTCCACCTTTGAAGACGACGAGGTTCAGGACAGAAGCCTGTCCGACTGGGCGGGCGACTGGCAGTCTGCCTATCCCTTTGCGCTGGACGGAACGCTGGATGACGCGTTTGCCGCGATGGCAGAGGAAGGCGAGATGACAGCCGACGAGTACAAGACCTACTATCAGAACGGCTACAAAACGGACATTACCAACATTGATATCGAGGGCGACCATATTGAGTTCACCTATGAGGACGGCAAAAAGGTCGGCTCTGACTATCAGTATGTCGGCTATTACATTCAGAACTGGTCTACCGGTACCAAGGCGGCCATGTATCGCTTTGAAGCAGTAGATAGAACCTCCGGTGCGCCGGTCTATATCGAGTTCAACGACCACATGATCGAGCCGGCCGCCGCCGAACACTTCCACATCCGGATGAGCAATGAGAGCTTTGACGCCATCGTTGATCCGGAAAACTCCTGGCCGACCTTCTTCCCCGCTGATATGACCGGTGAGGAGATCTGCGAGCACATGGAGGGGCATGACCACGAGCATGAGGAGGAAGCTGACGAACATGTCTGGCTGTCTTTGAAGAACGCCGAAACGTTGGTAGGTGCGATCTCCGACGCCCTGCAGGAGCTTGATCCCGATAACAAGGATACCTACGCCGCCAACGCCTCCGCCTATATCGAAAAGCTTTCCGCGCTGGACGGCGCGTATCAGTCCGCCGTGGACGGCGCGGCGCGCAAGACCGTTCTGTTTGGCGACCGCTTCCCCTTCCGCTATCTGGCGGACGATTACGGTCTGAGCTACTACGCCGCCTTTTCGGGCTGCTCCGCCGAGAGCGAAGCCAGCTTTGAGACAGTGTCCTTCCTCGCAAAAAAAGTGGACGAACTGAAGATGCCCTGCGTGCTGACCATTGAGGGCAAGAACCACAAGCTCGCGGAAACCATTGTGCAGAGCACCGCCGGGAAGAACCAGAAGGTGCTGACCATGGATTCCATGCAGTCCACCACCTCTGAGGATGTGGCAAACGGCACAACTTACCTCTCTGCCATGGAGCAGAACCTTTCCGTGCTGAAAGAGGCACTGGGTTAAGGGGGGTAGGATGATGGCTCAGCTCACTTGTCAAAAGCTCTGCGTCGGCTACGATGGAAAGCCCGTTCTGCAAAACCTTGATTTTGAGGTTTTTGCAGGCGACTATCTCTGCATCGTAGGAGAAAACGGCTCCGGCAAGAGTACCCTTATGAAAACGATCCTCGGCTTGCAGATGCCCATCGGCGGCAGAATTTTGACGGGCGACGGGCTGAGGAAAAATGAGATCGGCTATCTGCCGCAGCAGACTGTTGTCCAAAAGGACTTCCCGGCATCCGTGAGAGAGATCGTTCTCTCTGGGTGTCAGGGGCGCTGCGGCAGCCGCCCCTTCTACAACAGAGAAGAGAAGGAACTGGCGGCGGACGCCATGGAAAAGATGCAGATCACACCCCTTGCCAAACGCTGCTACCGGACACTCTCCGGCGGTCAGCAGCAGCGGGTGCTGCTCGCCCGCGCCCTGTGCGCCACGCAAAAAATGCTGCTTCTGGATGAACCTGTTTCCGGCCTTGACCCCAAGGTGACGGCGGAAATGTATGCACTTATTCAAAAGCTCAATTACGAGGATGGCATTACCGTTGTGATGATCTCCCACGACCTGAACGCGGCGCTGCAATATGCAAGCCACATCCTGCACATCGGGGACACGGTGTTTTTCGGCACCAAGGCGGCCTACCTGAACGAGTTCCCCCAGGCATGGCAGAAGGGAGGCACGGCACAATGACGGCGATCTTTGAAAAACTCGCGTTCTACTGGACCTATCCCTTTGTGCGCTACGCGCTCATTGTCGGTGTGTTGATCGCGCTGTGCTCGTCGCTTCTGGGCGTGACGCTGGTGCTGAAGCGGTTTTCCTTCATCGGCGACGGCCTTTCCCACGTGGCGTTCGGCGCGATGGCTATCGCCGCTGTGCTGGGGCTGACGGACGATATGCCCCTGACGCTGGGCGTCACGGTGGTCTGTGCCGTGCTGCTCCTGCGCACGGGACAAAATACGAAGATCAAGGGCGACGCCGCCATCGCCATGATCTCGGTGGGGGCGCTGGCCATCGGGTATCTTCTGATGAATCTGTTTTCCACCTCGTCCAACCTCTCCGGCGACGTGTGCAGCACACTGTTCGGCTCCACCTCCATCCTGACGCTGTCAAAAAGCGAGGTCTGGCTGTGTGCGGGACTGTCCGTGGTGGTCGTGGCAGTGTTCCTGCTGTTTTACAACAAAATCTTTGCTGTGACCTTTGACGAGGACTTTGCCAAGGCGGTGGGCACAAAGGCTGACCTGTACAACCTGCTGATCGCCGTCATCGTTGCCGTGGTCATTGTGCTGGCGATGAATCTGGTCGGCTCCCTGCTGATCTCCGCGCTGGTGATTTTCCCGGCGCTGTCCGCCATGCGCCTTTTTCAGAATTTCCGGTCCGTGACGGTCTGCTCGGCCGTACTGTCAGTAAGCTGCGCGGCGCTGGGGATTCTGATCTCCATTCTCGCAGGGACGCCGGTGGGTTCTACCATCGTGGCGGTGGATATTCTGGCATTTTTGATCTGTTCGGCCCTTGGCCGCGCAAGGGGAGGGGAAACGGGATGAAACGGCTTTTTTGCCTGCTGCTGGCTGCCTGCGTGATGCTTTCCCTCTGCGCCTGCGAGAAAGGCCGCGAAAAGGACGCAGGAAATGACGCATCTTCTTCCAATGAAGAATTGTCTGCATCGACTGAGATTATTCCAACGCCGAATGAACAGGAAACGCCGGGGAAATCTAAGCCGTCACAGCCCTCTGCCGGCAAAGTGGATGTGGATCTGACGGTGCTCAGCAGCACCATGGTCTACTCCGAGGTCTACAATATGCTCTACAATGACCCGGCGCATTATCTCGGCAAGACCGTCAAGGCGAGAGGGGAATTTTCCATCTATCAGCTCGTGACAGACGGCGTTTTACAGCCTGACCCGGTGTCCTACGCCTGCATCATTTCAGACGCCGCCGCCTGCTGTGCCGAGGGCATGGAGTTTGTGCTGGAAGGCGATTACACCTACCCAGACGATTATCCAGAGCTGGGGACGGAGATCACCGTCATCGGTGAATTTCAGTCCTATGAAGAAAACGGGATGACATGGTACCATCTGGTGAACGCAAGGCTGGCGTGATACCGTGATAGCGCTGCATACATAGTAAGCGTGACGATTTCAGGGAGAAAGGTATTCCGGTGCTGCCTGACTGCAATTTATAAGAGCCGGACAAAGGACGTCATTTATCCCGCTGCAGAAAAATTCTCATGAGGAAAGCAGTGTGTTGAATTTGAGATGACCCCTTAAAGAATAGGCAGACTTAACATAAACTTTATTCCTGTTATGATAACATAATCTATAAATACCCTGCTCTGGACGGAACACTTCTGCAAGGAACCAGACAGGCTGCAAAAACAGAAATGATCAACGATAGAGAATATGAATGACTTTTGAAATTCACAGTGATATCACAAATCAATCTATGACCGTAGCTGCCCGCGCGATGCGCAGGGTGCTGCGGCGAAAGAGAAGCATTATTTGGGCCATCTTCGGCTGGACCGTCTTTTTCATCAACGCTCTGCTGCTGATTCCATTCGATGGAGAGCCTTTTGCGCTTGATGTCAGAACGGTGACTTCCCTGCTGGTAGAGGTGATGCTGCTGTCCGTTCTGCTGTTTCAGGACCGATTCAATGGCATGATCGCCCGCAAAAACACGCTGGCGGGCACAAAGGAATATCATGTCGCATTCGGCGAGGATTCTTATACCGTCGTTACGGCGGCCACCACCTCCACGTTCCGCTATGAACTGATCGACGCACTGGCTGAGTCGCAGGACTATATCATCCTTCTGATGAAAAAACGCTATGCGCAGCCTCTGGACAAGCGTACTCTTACCGGCGGGACGGTGGAGGAATTCAAACGATTTCTTGAGGAGAAGACCGGAAAGACGTTCCGGCGTGTGAAATGAACGAATTTTCTATTACGCCCTTTCGCGGGCCGCATTTGCTTCTGCTTTTGCTTACGGCAGCGGCGGTGCTGCTCATATTCTTGCTGCTGCGCGGAAAACCGGAAGCACGGCGCTCCCGGTTTCTGATCGGCGTGTGCCTTTTTAATCTTGCACTGTTTACCGTCTACAAGCTCTCACTGTCCATGGACGCAGCGTATGTCCGTGCCTACTATCCCAATGGCTTCAACATTTTCAATGAGCTGCCGCTGCACCTGTGCAACATCAATCTGTTTCTGATCCCGCTGGGCGTGTGGAAGAGAAACCGCTCGATCATGGGCTTTTCCTTCTTTGTAGCGCCCCTTGGCGCACTGATGGCGCTGCTCTTCCCGGAGCCTCTGTTCTCCGGCTTTTCGCTGTTAATGCCGCGAATTTTCGGCTACTATGTGACCCACGCAATCCTTGTTGTCTGCGGCCTGAGTCTGGCGACGCTGGGCTTTTACCGCCCCGACCCCAAGGATATCCCGCGGATCCTCAAGACCTTTGGTTTGCTTGCCGTAGGCGCGCACCTTATCAATCTCCTTTTACGCCTCACGCTCTGCCCAGAGGCGAACTACTTCTTCACCTACGGCGCGGAGATCGGTGTGCTCAAGCTGTTTTGGTGTATCATCCCGGCGCCGCTGCTTTACGGGCTGCCGGCACCGCTGATCCTTGCAGGCTATATGTACGCAGTCTGTGCGTTGTCCCGCCTGACGCAAAGGGCGGAAGAAGCGCCTTTTTCATAGATTGGATAAGTTCCGCAGCAAAAAACAGGAGGATAAGACATTGCTGGATAGAAATGTAAGAGGAATCGGAATCGCTCTGTGCTTATTGACTCTCTTTATCTTCCTGACCGGGTGCGGTTCATTGAAGGACGACACGCTTCTGACCGTCAACGCAGTGATCACGGAAGTCGATGCAGGAAAGCAAACCATAATTGTAAAGGACGATGCCGATGAAAGCGCTTTAGGTGAAGAATGTCTGATAGACTGTTCGTCTACTCCTATGGTCTATTGCGACTTTGCCACGCAGAAGGTTACAAGGATTTCTTTTGAGGAATTGCAGGTCAATGATAAGGTTATTGTGAGTATCAGAAGCTCGGAAATGGAGAGCTTCCGAAGCGGCGGCAACGAGGAGAATACGCTCAAAGTCGAACAACTGCAGCTGTATACACAAAGACCTGCCGAATGAGCCTCGGCTGTCCAACGCTGCATCGAGGCTTCGAGATCGAGCCGGAGAGCATGAAGTGGGTCATCCAGCACACCAACGCTAACATGGTCGAAACGGGCTTCTTCGAGACCTGCAGCACCTCTTATGCCAATAGCATGGCACTGTGGATAATCTTGCGAGGATACGCATATGAGCAATCAAAATAAACAGCTGTACATCGTAATCAGCCAGACCGGAACTCTTCTGTCCCGGATCCTTAAGCAAATCACCGGCGCAGAATATAACCACGCCTCCATCAGCCTGTCCAGAGATTTAGAGAGGATGTACTCTTTTGGACGCAGGCATCCCTATAATCCGTTTTGGGGCGGCTTCGTGATAGAGTCGCCCCGTACCGGTACCTTCAAGCGTTTTTCCGAAACCAAGGTGTTGGTTCTGAGCGTGAGTGTCACAGAAGAACAACACGCAGAGCTCAAAGAAATGCTCGATGTGATGTGGAAGCGGAGGAGGAAGTACAGTTACAACTATATTGGCTTATGTCTGGCATACTTCCATGTTGTCTGGAAGCAGGAGGGCTGCTATTATTGCTCAGAGTTTGTCGGAGAGCTTCTCACAAAAAGTCGGGTTGACGGCACGGAACAGTTACGTTCCTCTATCATACAGCCGATGCAGTTCCTTAGAATGCCGCACACACTACTCTACTGCGGAAAACTTCGCGAATATGTGAGCAACACCTGTTCCGAGGGCATATGTGAAGATGCAACGAACCGCACAGTGCATAGGCGACTGCCATAACAGCAGATAAGGGAGTGCGTGGTCGAGTATCTGCAAAGGTGTGGTTTTGATCCGCCGACGTGGCTTCTGCTTTTGCAGTCATAATGGATATTCGTCTTGAACATGTTGACCACAGGGGTTGTGTTCCTCATACACATGCCCTGCGGTCATTGGATATCTCTGGAGGCTTGGGGCCGGTCATTTCGACCGTGTGTACCCGCTTCCTTGGCCGGCGACCATGGAGTTGGACCAGATTCCTGTGGAAATACCTGGTCAGATAAGATGGGCTGCCGCGGCTTTGGCGCTGCTTACTGTGCCCCGGGTCCTTTTTCCATGCTGATTCTATTACGAAGATAAAAAAACAGCGGCACAGAGAGTTTGCTCTGTGCCGCTGTATGCTTTATACATTGTATAAAAACCTTACATGCTATCTGCTCTTTTGCCCTGTCTAAGTGAACGGCAGATGACATACCCTGCTGGAGCGATCATGATCAGAATAAAAATGCTGATCAGTTCATTCACTTCGGATGGCGCAAAGCCCTGCAGCATAGTAATGAGGTTGTTTGCGAAATGCACGAGGATGGGAAACAGCAGGTTCCTTTTCTTCTCGTAAAGGATTCCTGCGGCAATGCCCATAAGGGTGGCATAGGCAGCCTGCACGATATTCAGGTGATAAGCACCGAAGAGTACAGATGATATTAGAATCGAGGCCCAAGCCGGGGCGAATTTCCGCATGGAGCGAAACACAATGCCGCGGAATAGAATTTCTTCTACAACAGGTGCAGCAATCACCGCAATCATAAATGTTCCAAATGCATTTCCACCGGCAATATTTTCAGCACCGGCGTTCATTGCCTCAACGCTTTTTTGCAGCGAGGGAAGCTGTTCTGCCAGCATGATCCAAAGACCGGAGATTCCGCAAATGCCAAATCCCACGACCAGACTGCCAAGCACATCTTTGAAATTTGTCGCTGTGCGCGGTTCACTTATCTCTTTCCTCCAAAGCAGCTTATAGAGCGTGAAGAATACGAGGATAAGAACAGCGTAGATCAAAATCTCGCCCCAATATGAGTAGTTCATAAATCGCTGCGGGGAGATATGAAAAACATCCAAAACGAGCCTTTCCACAAGGAAATACAACAGATTGGACAGCAAAAAATGCAGTGCGATTGCAAGAATGGGAATAGCGAAATATCTTTTTTTCATCATACGGTCATTTTTTTCTCCTGTCTGTATTTTTGAGGGGACTGCAGCAGTATAACAGATTTAACTTAAAGTCTTCGTTAAGGGGCGAAGCCGCAATCTTTCGGAAGCAGCAGCGCAAAAGGACACTGTTCATCTTCCCTGTCGAACCTTTTGACCTTTCTCTAAAGGGTGTTTTCCTCATAGTTGGTGACATACTGAATTTGGCATTAGGCTCCTTGCGTTCTGCAAAGCTTTTGGAGTTCAAACAGAAAATACCCACAGCCAAAGCGGCTGTGGGTATGATCAAATCAGATTGTACGAGCTGACGCTACCTTGCCAATCTCTGCAGGTTCGTAGTTGCGCTCTCCTTCTGTAAAAGCCCAACATTCTGCCCGGTGTATCCGCACTTGCCAATACGCCCAAAGGGGGCTTGAAGGGGAGATTCTTAACGCGCAGAAGGAGGAAGACCGTCCGTCTCTGGCGCCTTGAGAAGAAAGTAGCTTTTGTGAAAGTCGAGCAGGCCCTCATCCCGCATTTTTCCAAGCTCCATGGACAGTCCGCTGCGCTCCACGCCGAGGTAATCCGCAAGCTGCTGGCGGGAGAACGGAATGTCGAACTCGTAGCCGCCCCGGCGCTGCGCCTCGGCGGAAAAATAGGACATCAGCTTTGCCCGGGTCGTGCGCTGGCCCATATGGGTGAGCTTTTCGTTGAGCCGCAGATTCTTCTCCGCCAGTTCGCCCAGCAGGTTGCGGATGATCCGGCTGTGGTGGGAGCAGGCGGAGGGGCACACGCTCAAAACGCGCCTTACGCGCAAGAACATCACCGTCACCGCGCTCTCCGCCTCCACGCTCACGTTCAGCACCGACCCCGGCGCACAGGCGAACACCTCCGCGAAGGTCTGCCCCGGCCCGATTTTGGAGAGGATGCTGCGGTTTCCCCAGATGTCCTCCTGCACGACGAGGGCGCTGCCCGCCAGCACAAGGCCCACTTCCTCCACCGTGTCTCCGGCGCGGAGCAGGCGGGCACCTTTGGGAAAGGTGCCGATCCTCGCCTCAAGGCAGGAGAGCATGACGGCAAGCTCCTCGTCGGAAATGCCGGAGAAAAGGGGTGCAGCGTGGAGCACCGGGAAAAATTCTTTCATAAAAAGTCCTCTCTCGTTGAAAATTCAACTGACTTGTTAATTTTAGTATAGTACAATGAACGCACAAAAGCAACAGGAGGACCGAAGATGAAACGACGGATCATCGAGATCGACGAAAATAAGTGCAACGGCTGCGGCGCCTGCGCCGCAGCCTGTCACGAGGGCGCCATCGCCATGGTGGACGGCAAGGCGCGGCTCCTGCGGGACGATTACTGCGACGGTTTGGGCGACTGCCTGCCCACCTGCCCCACCGGGGCCATTACCTTTGTGGAGCGGGAGGCGGCGGCCTATGATGAGCAGGCCGTCATGGAAAATAAGCAGCGGAAAATGCAAAAAGAGGGCATGACCCTGCCCTGCGGCTGCCCCGGCAGCCAGTCCCGGAATATTCAGCGTCAGGAGGTGCCCACCGTGGAAACGCCGCAAACCCAGCAGACGAGCCGCCTTTCCCAGTGGCCGGTCCAAATCAAGCTGGTGCCGGTGAACGCCCCATATTTTGACGGCGCACGGCTCCTGATTGCCGCCGACTGCACCGCCTATGCCTACGCCGCCTTCCACGAGCGGTTCATCAAGGGACACATCACCCTGGTGGGCTGTCCTAAGCTGGACGGCGTGGACTATTCCGAAAAGCTGACGGAGATCATCCGGGAGAACGATATCAAAAGCGTCACCGTCGTGCGGATGGAGGTGCCCTGCTGCGGCGGGCTGGAACTGGCGGCGAAAAAGGCGCTCCGGCAGAGTGGGAAGTTCATTCCGTGGCAGGTGGTCACCGTCACGGTGGACGGCCGGCTGGTGGAAGAATAACAAAATCATTAGAAAAGGAAGAAGCACAATGAAGTATGTATGCAGTCTTTGCGGTTGGGAATACGACGAGAGCGCAGGGTTTCCCGAGGGCGGTATCGCGCCGGGAACGCCTTGGAGCGAGGTGCCGGAGGATTTTGAGTGCCCCCTGTGCGGCGTGGGCAAGGATTCCTTCGAAGAGGCGTGAGCTTTCTGCAAAAGGAGTAAAGACGATGAGTTATGAAAACTGGAAGGACAAAATCGGCACATTCGAAGTGCTGGACGTGCGGGGCAAAAAGCTGGACTTCTTCCCCGCATTGAAGGCAAAGGCTGCCGCGCTGAAAAACGGCGAAGGACTGCATATCATCCAGACCTTCGAGCCTGTCCCCCTGTACCCGGTGCTGGCCCTTATGGGCTTTGAGCATCACACGGAGAAGGTGAGCGGCAGCGAATATCACATCTGGTTTTATCGAGTGAAGAAAGGAGAATAACCGCATGAGCTACGAAAACTGGAAGAATAAGGCGCAGGGGTTTCAGACCGTGGATGTGCGCCATATACAGGGCAGCTTCTTTGAAGGGCTGAAGAAAAGAGCCGAGGCGTTGGAGGTGGGCGAAGGATTACACATCATCCAGACCTTTGAGCCGCATCCACTGTACGCTGTCATGGAGGGCTTGGGCTACGAGCACCACACCGAGCAGCGGGGTGAGGCGGAGTTCCATGTCTGGTTCTGCCGTGTGGAGAAGAAGGAAGGCGACAGCTCCGCTCCCTTCAAGCCGCTGGCTCTTTTGAACTATCCCATGATCGATGAAAAGCTGGGGCAGATCGCCGTGGATTTTTGGGAGACCACATGGCAGAGCGAGAAGCGCGTACTGCCCTACGAAACGCGGCTGCTGCTGTCCCTGACCAACGCTGTCGGTGCGGGCCGGATGAGGCAGGCGGCGCGGGAGCTGGTAAAGGCATATATCCACGGTGTGGAGAGTGCCGCGCTGGACGATGTGTTCGAGCTGCTGGCATGGAATCAGGGCATCGGCTTTTTCAGCAGCGAGATCGGCCCCTCGGCGCTGTTTCAGGCGTACAAGCTCATTAAAAACGGTGAGAAGCAGGGCAAGTCCCGGGAGGATATCTGCAGTGCGCTGCGCGAGAAATTCGGGGAGAAGAACCCAGAGATGCAGGTCCTGAACTAAAAAGCAGAAGGAGACGAACGACAATGGATAACAGGATGTTTTGTTTTCAGTGCGAGCAGACGGCAGGCTGCGCTGGTTGTACTGGAAAAGCCGGCGTCTGCGGCAAAACCACTGAGGTGGCGGAGCTTCAAGATCAACTGACTGGCGCTCTGGTTGGACTGTCCCGTGCGGTAGATAATGCCCCGGATACGAATGAGGGGACTTGGCGGCTGATGATCGAGGGCTTGTTCACCACTGTCACCAATGTGAACTTTAACGAAAAGACTATCCGGGATTTGATTGACCGGGTACATGCGGAAAAGGCACGGCTGGTGCCCAACTGCTATAGCTGCACCTCTCGCTGTGGGCGGAACGACGACTATGACATGCACCTGCTTTGGAGCGCACAGGAGGATGTGCGCAGTCTAAAATCCCTGATCCTTTTCGGTGTGCGTGGCATGGCGGCATATGCACATCACGCCATGGTACTGGGCTATGCCGATGAGGAGGTAAACCGCTTCTTCGGAAAAGCACTTTTTGCCGTAGGCGAGGACTGGGGCATGGACGAGCTGCTGCCCATCGTGATGGAGGTCGGCGAAAAGAACCTCCAGTGCATGGCGCTGCTGGACAAGGCCAACACCGAGAGCTATGGCACACCCACGCCCGTGACCGTTCCGCTGACGGTGGAGAAGGGGCCGTTCATCGTCATCACCGGCCATGATCTCCACGACCTGAAGCTGCTGCTGGAGCAGACGGCGGGCAAGGGCGTGAATATCTACACGCACGGCGAAATGCTGCCAGCCCACGGCTATCCGGAGCTGAAGAAATACCCACACCTCAAGGGCAACTTCGGCACGGCGTGGCAGAACCAGCAGAAGGAGTTTGCCGACATCCCCGCGCCGGTGCTGTTCACCACAAACTGCCTGATGCCTCCACGGGCGAGCTACGCCGACCGTGTGTTCACCACGGCGGTGGTATCCTATCCCGAAATCACCCACATCGGTGAGGACAAGGATTTCACCCCTGTCATCGAAAAGGCACTGGCGCTGGGTGGCTACAACGAGGACAAGCCATTCACCGGCATCAACGGCGGCGGCACGGTCATGACCGGCTTTGGCCACGGCGCGGTGCTGAGCGTGGCGGAGCAGGTGATTGGTGCGGTAAAAAGCGGCGCCGTCCGACACTTTTTCCTGGTGGGCGGCTGTGACGGAGCCCGTCCCGGACGGAACTACTATACTGAGTTTGTCAAGCAGACGCCTGCCGACACTGTGGTGCTGACGCTGGCCTGCGGCAAATTCCGCTTCAACGACCTGGAGCTTGGGACCATCGGCGGGCTGCCGCGGCTGATGGATGTAGGACAGTGCAACGATGCCTACGGGGCTGTCAAAATCGCGCTGGCCTTGGCGGAGGCGTTCGGCTGTGGGGTCAACGACCTGCCTCTGTCTCTGGTGCTTTCGTGGTATGAGCAGAAGGCGGTGTGTATCCTGCTGACGCTGCTGCATCTGGGCATCAAGAATATTCGCCTTGGCCCCACCCTGCCGGCGTTCCTCTCGCCGAATGTACTGAACTATCTCGTGGAAAACTTTCATATTGCCCCGGTCACCACGCCGGAGGAGGATCTGAAGGTGCTGCTGAAGCGCTGACAAACCATAATGCGGCTGCGGAGAGGAACATCTCCGCAGCCGCCCTTTATTGAAAGCACTCATGAGCGTTTGCTTTTTGGTTCTTTGCTTCGATACTCCTATACGCCGCCGACTCCAGATAATACTTCTCATGTCAGAACACCCGGAGAAGTGAAGAAAACTGCTTGCTTCAACAACCCAGCATCTGTATCTTAACATAAGATTTATGGCTCGGTGCTATAATAACCTCAGCAAACCGGGCAATCGCCAAAGAAAGGATAGATTAGGACTATGAGATCACGACGGGATGGCATTTTTATTTTATGTATTGTGCTTATTGCCGCCATACTTGCAGGCTGCGGCGCGGCCGAGCAGCGACCGGCATTGGATAGGATCGAGTACACGAACCTGAACGACAGCGGATCAAGGGAACTTTTGAAGGAGCTGCTCTCCGACACAGGCGTGTCGGACGGGCGTATTCAGAGCTTTTTCCGCCGTGTGGACCGCTTTAATGACAGCGTGAAGCAGGAATGGCTTACGGATGGCTTTGAGGAAGCGGAGCTGCTATATACGAAATATGACCCTTACGCAATGCAGGACGAATGGACGGCGAAGAACGGGACGTTTCCGGGCTATAACTGCCGGATCACCGCCATGAGCCTGTTTGGGGACTTCCTCTCCGTGAGCGCGGACTCTCAAATCAATACCGGTGAAGATGTGCTGTTTGTGGACGAGGAAACGCTGAAAGCAGATCCCGATGCGCTGGGCGGAAGCAGCCTTGCAGATTTCCAAGCACTGTATTCCTCCATGAAGGCGGAGGATACCACGGAGATCAAGCGTCATGTGCAAACCGTACAAGAGGAATGGGCATCCCGCGGCGTTGCCTTTCGGGAGAATGAACGGATCCGCCTCATCACGGTATTCTTCCACGATAAGCCGACCGAGGAGGAATCTCTGCTGTTTGTCGGGCATGTTGGCGTACTTTTGACGGCGGAGGACGGGACGCTGTACTTTGTAGAAAAGGTCGCCTTTCAGGAGCCGTACCGGATGCTGCGCTTTGCGGACCGAACGGCGCTGAGCGATTATCTTATGGGGAAATATGACACCTCATGGGGACAGAATACGGCGAGCCCCTTTATCATGGAGAACGACGAGCTTATGGACGGCTGGCGTCCAAACCCGGATAGCGGAAGCTCCGTGCTCGACTAAGGACTGCGCGTTGCTGCCAATATAAGAAATCCCCGACTCCGATCGGGGATTTCTTATATTATCCTCCGCTGAAGCTGTGGAGAAAACCAGATAAAGCGCATCAACGCTGCAAAGTGACTTCAAATCATAGAATGTTAATTTGCATTGCTTGCCGCAACGGCGATGTTCCTGCTAAAATATGCGTGAAATCTTTAGAGAAAGCTGTCATTTTTAGTTTGCTTCTTTATCATATACAAGCATTGGCGTTCAGCTTTTCAAATTTCACGTAGGCTACGGCAAAGGCACAGACCTGCCGTGTGCAGCCGAGGGCGTTGTCCTTGGGATAGAGATGTGGTTATTTCTCTCTAAAGAGCGAAACAGAGTTTAATAAAATCGATATTCCTACACATACCCCCAGAGCCTTGCTCATGGTTGGCATGATATCCATCAAGCCTCCCCAATCTTCATTTAGCACACGCATCGCTCCGTCTGAATAAAAGGAACATACGGTCAATGCAGTGAAAGAAATAGCTCCGAATCTAAACCATTTTTCATTTTACTTTTAAAAGAGCAAATCAAATTAAATCCTGTAAAAATGATCGCAGAAATTCCTAAAAACAGCCACATATATTGTCTCCTTAAATTCTCTTACCCTGCACCCCTATGAGGCAAGGCTCGCAATCGTGTTGCCTGCGGACATGAACTGCCGATGAGAGGATCGTTCGCAGCCCCTTTACCGATTCTCCGCCAGATATTCCTCCGCATAGTGGACGGCTACCGCGCCGTCCGATACGGCGGTGACCACCTGCCGCACCGCCTTGGTTCGCACGTCGCCCACGGCGAACACGCCGGGGAGGCTGGTGCGGGTGGATTCGTCCGCGATGATGTAGCCGGACTTGTCCAGTGCCAGCTCATTTCGGAACAGCTCCGTCGCCGGGGCGCGTCCCACGCTAATGAACACACCGTCGCAGGCAAGCTCCCGCTCCGCATCGGTGTTGACGTCTTTTAGCCGCAGCCCCGTCAGGCGGCTTTCGTGCAGCAGCGCGGAGACGGTGCTGTTCCAGCAGAACTCCACGTTGGGCGCGCTCATCAGCGGATCATGATAGACTTTCGTTGCCCGTAGGCTGTCGCGGCGGTGGATGAGGTAGACCTTTTGGGCAATACGGGACAGGGTCAGGGCATCCGCCGCGGCGGAGTTGCCGCCGCCCACCACCGCCACGGTCCTGCCCCGATAGGGCGCGCCATCGCAGGCAGCGCAGAAGTGAACGCCCTTGCCGATGAGCACTTCCTCGTCGGGAACGCCCAAGGGACGAGGCGACGCGCCGGTGGCGATGGCTACCGTGCGGCTCTGAAAGACGCCCTCGCTGGTGTCCAAGGTCTTGATCTCCCCGGAAAGGCTGGCCTTGTACACCTCCGCCCGCTCCGTCACCGCGCCGAAGCGCTCGGCGCTCTGCTGCATTTTTTCGCCCAGCGTAAAGCCGTCGATGCCGCTTTCAAAGCCAGGGTAGTTGTCGATCTGCTCCGTCAGCGCCATCTGCCCGCCGGCGGAGAGCTTTTCCAGCACCAGGGTAGAAAGCCCGCTTCTGGCGGCGTACAGGGCGGCGGTGTATCCGGCGGGGCCGCCGCCGATGACGATCATGTCATAGATCTGCTCCATAGCCACATCCTCACTGCTCCAGCGTTTCCCGGATAAATGTCTCGATGGCCGCCTTGGAGCCGGGTGCGACAATGGAGCCGAGCACCTCGCCGTTCTTAAAGAGCATCAGCGTGGGGATGGTGTCGATGCCGAAACGCTCGATGAGCTGCGGCTCCTCGTCGTAGTTGATTTTCCCGGTGATGAGCGTGTCGGCGTACTGCTCCCCCACCTTGTCGAAGGCCGGGGCAATACGGCGGCAGTAAGGGCACCACTGGGCCCAGAAATCCACCAGCACGGGCTTGTCCGCGTGCAGGACGTCATTTTCAAAGCTGTTGGTCGTAATGGTAAGCATCGTAAAATCCTCCTATTCCTGTGTAAAAAGCTGTGTTTCAATATCCGTGACGGTAATGCGCGAGAGATACGCGGCGCACTGCTCGTTCATGTTCCGGTACAGCGTGTCCATCACGCCCGCCATGCCGGAGCAGATGGCGCAGTCCCGGTCAATGTCGCCGCTGTGCCACGCGCAGTCCACAAAGCGGGTATTCACTGCCTCCGCCACCTGCCGTAGGGTAAGGCTCGCCGGGTCTGCCGTCAGGCGGTAACCGCCGTCCAAGCCCTCCCGGGTCTCCACCATGCCTGTCTTTTTCAGCCCCGCCATGACGCGGCGAACACGGGTGGGGTTGGTGCAGATGTTCTCCGCCAGCGCTTCGCTGCTGAGGGAGCGTCCGCTGTGGCTCAGGCAGACCAGCGCGTGGACGGCCAGATTAAAGGAACTGTCCACCCTTTATCCCTCCTTCACAAGTTCGTAGGGCCAGTCGATGACGCCGCCGAAGTCGTAGACGCTCTGATACCCCAGCTTCAGCAGCTTTTGGGCGGCATCCTTGCTGCGGCGGCCGCTGCGGCAGTAGACCAACAGCGTCGCCTCCTTATCGGGCAGCGCCTCGGGCATTTCGCTGCCGATGCTCTCGTTGGGGACAAGGACGGCGTTTTCAATATGCCCGCCGTCGTACTCCTCCCGGGTGCGGACGTCCACCACCACGACCTCCTGCGAGACCATCATCTCATAGGCTTCCTCGGCGCTGATCTTCTGATACGCCGCCTTGCCTGTCATGTCCTCCGCCGTGTCCGCTTTTGCCTTGGACAGCGCGCAGCCGCTCAGCAGCGCAAGCGAGGCGGCAAGTGCCGCAAAAAGCAATATCTGACGCATAAATACACCTCCAAAACATTTGTGCTTATCGCTGATACAGTTTATACTGTGACTATAACAGATACAGTTGAGGCTGTCAAGGTTTTTGAAGCAATTTTGGGGCGCAAGACCCTTGTGACTGTTGACAAAGAGAGAAATATGGGTATAATAAAGGCGAAAGAATAAGACTTATTCTTGTATTTAGGGGGCTGGCAGTATGCCGAAATACGCAGAGGAAATATTGGCTGCCGTAACGGAGCTTCAGCGGCACCCCACGGCGGAACAGGTGTTCATGGAGATGAAAAAGGAGCATCCCAGCATCGCCATTGGCACCGTGTATAAGCATCTGAACACCTTGACGGAGGAGGGTCTGCTGCACCGCATCACGGAGTCGGGTTCGCCGGACCGGTACGACCGAACGGAACGGCACGATCACTTGATTTGCAGCCGGTGCGGGAAAATCGCGGACGTTCACCTGCCGGATATGCAGAGCCGGATCGAGCACGCGCTGGGACGCGATATCCTCTCGTATGATCTTAAAATCCGGTATATCTGTCCCGATTGCAGGGAACAGGAAGAAAACAACGCTGAAGGAGGCACCCGATGAACGCTAACGTATCGAGGCTGCTCAACGAGCAGATCAACAAGGAATTCTACTCCGCCTATCTGTATCTGGATTTTGCCAACTACTACGCCTCAGTAGGCTTAGACGGCTTTGAGAACTGGTACCGGGTACAGGCGCAGGAGGAGCGGGATCACGCCATGTTGTTCTATCAGTATTTGCAGAATAACGGCGAGGGCGTCACCTTTGAGACCATTGCAAAACCGGAGTGGGAACGAGACGATCACATGACGCCGCTGAAAAAGGCGCTGGAGCATGAGAGGCTTGTCACCGCCAGCATCGATGCCATCTACGCCGCCGCGTACGAGGTCAGGGACTTCCGCGCCATGCAGATGCTGGGCTGGTTCATTAAGGAGCAGGGCGAGGAGGAGAAGAACGCCGCCGACCTCATCACCAAGATGGAGCTGTTCGGCGGAGACAGCAAGGGGCTGTATATGCTCAACAGCGAGCTGAAGGCACGGGTCTACACCGCGCCCTCCATGACGATGGAATGGCGCCGTCCCCCGATTCGGCAATCAAACCAATCATAAAAGAAAAGGAGATTAAACCATGTCACTTATTAACAAAGAAATCAGCGATTTTTCCGCACAGGCATATCAGAACGGAGAGTTTCGGACCGTGACCAAGCAGGATGTGCTGGGCAAATGGAGCCTGTTCTTCTTCTACCCCGCAGACTTTACCTTTGTCTGCCCCACCGAGCTTGAGGATTTGCAGAACAAATACGCCGAGTTTAAGGCGGCTGGCTGCGAGGTTTATTCCGTATCCACCGACACACATTTCGTACATAAGGCGTGGCACGACCACTCTGAGCGCATCAGCAAGATCACTTATCCCATGCTGGCCGACCCCACACATGCGCTGAGCCGCGACTTTGAGGTGTATATCGAGGAAAACGGCCTTGCAGAGCGCGGAAGCTTCATTGTGAACCCGGAGGGCAAGATCGTAGTATACGAAGTCAACGCAGGAAACGTGGGCCGCAATGCCGACGAGCTTCTCCGCAGGCTTCAGGCCAGCCAGTTTGTGGCGGAGCACGGCGACCAGGTCTGCCCCGCCAAGTGGCAACCCGGAGCTGAGACCCTCAAGCCCAGCCTTGACCTTGTGGGCATGCTGTAATGGAGATGGAACAGCTCTATGATGTAATCGTGATAGGTGGAGGGCCGGCCGGACTTACGGCGGCCCTTTATCTTGCCAGGGCACGCTATCGCGTGTTGGTGGTGGAGAAGGAGCATTTCGGCGGCCAGATCACTATCACGAATGAGATCGTGAACTATCCCGGCGTAGCAAAAACCAGCGGCAGAGAATTGACGGACACAATGCGGCAGCAGGCAGAGGGCTTCGGCGCAGAGTTCCTGCTGGCCGAGGTCACGGCTTTTGAATTGGATGGGGACGTCAAGACCGTGAAGACCGGGCGCGGAGAATACCGCTGCTTTGGAGTGCTTCTGGCCACGGGAGCCCATCCGCGTATGATAGGCTTTCCCGGCGAGGCGGAGTTCCGTGGACGGGGCATAGCCTACTGCGCCACCTGCGACGGCGAGTTTTTTACCGGCAAGGAGGTTTTTGTCATAGGCGGCGGCTTTGCCGCGGCGGAGGAGAGCGTTTTCCTGACACGCTACGCAAAGCACGTCACCGTACTGATTCGCGGCGAGGATTTCACCTGCGCCGAGGCTGTGTCGCGCGCCGCCAAAGAGCATCCGAAGATCACTGTCCGCTCCCATACCGCAGTGGTGGAGGCCACGGGCGATACGGCGCTGCGGAGCCTACGATACAGAGATTTGAAAACCGGAGAGGAAACGGTTTTCGCACCGCATGGGGGTACCTTCGGCGTGTTTGTGTTTGCAGGCTACGAGCCGGAAACGGCCTTGATCCGGGACAAGATTGAGACTGATCCAAGGGGCTATATCGTTACGGACGGCTCGCAGCGGACGAGCCTTGAGGGCGTATACGCCGCGGGCGATGTGTGTGTGAAGGAGCTGCGGCAGGTGGTCACCGCCGTGGGCGATGGCGCAAAGGCTGCGACGGCGCTGGAAAAGTATGCCGCAGCCATGCAGGAAAAAACCGGGCTCCGCCCCCAAAAGCCTGAGATAAAAGAAACGAAGGCGGCATCCGGCGGCGAGGCTCAGCCCGAGGGGGTGCTCCCGCAGCAGGTAATGCAGCAGCTTGAGGCAGTATTTGAAAGGATGCAGGAGCCCCTGATACTGGAGCTTTACCTTGACGAGAAGGCTATTTCAACGAAACTCCGCTCCTACATGGAGGAGCTTGCGCAGCTCACACCCAAACTCACAGTAAGGAAATCTACCGACGGCGCTGAGCATGTGCCGCTGGTGCGTGTGCTGCGCTCTGACGGCAGCGACTCCGGTCTCGCCTTCCACGGGGTACCGGGCGGACACGAATTTACTTCTTTTATCATGGGGCTTTATAACGTGGCCGGACCGGGACAGGCTCTTGACGAGGAAACTATGGACCGAATAAAGGCTCTTGACGCACCCACAGATATGCAGATATTCGTTTCGCTTTCCTGCACCATGTGCCCGGAGCTGGTGATTGCAGCCCAGCACATAGCCGCCCTCAACCCTAATGTCAGGGCAGAGGCATACGATCTGAATCACTTCCCCGCCTTGAAGGAAACGTATAATGTCATGAGCGTACCCTGTCTCGTGCTGAACAGCGAAAAGGTGCTGTTCGGGAAAAAGAGCATAAGCCAGTTGCTGGACACGCTGGAACAGCAAGAGTAAAAGAGCCGATACACCGGATCGGCCCGAGGGATGATGGACGGAAGCAGTATATATCAGTTGCTTGAGTAACTGCTGACGGTCTCTGCGCTGACAACGGCGTTGTGATAACCGGGGTTGATATGCGACTGAAGCCAAGGCAGACTGCACACAGGCGACCTGCCTTTTCTTCCACCAAGCGGTTAGAGATGGCTAACTGAAATACAGAGCAGAAAGGAACATAAAGCTTGAACAAGGAAAAGGAGATCGAAACCGTTACCCTCATGGTGCGCCGATATTGCCGGGGCGTGCATGGGACAAGGGGTGAGACACTTTGCCCGGCGTGTGCCGCCCTGCTGGAAGACGCCAGAGAGCGGCGGGACAGATGCCCGCACGGGAAAATTTAGCGGCGATGTGAGGTCTTGCGAGAGGCGCAAGGCGGCAAATAAACAAAGAAGAGATAAGGGCAACAGCTATGAAAGAACAAAAGAACTTTTGGGACAAAAATGCCGGTCGGTACGACCGCTTTATGCGAAAGGATCGGGCGGCGTATGACGAAATGTGTGCGCACATCCGGACGGTCGTGAAAGCGAAAACGGTGCTGGAGCTGGCGACCGGCACGGGGCTGATTGCAAAAAACATCGTGAACGCGGCGGCGCACATCGAGGCGACGGACGCCTCCGCGGAGATGATTGTCGAAGCCAGACGGGATAACCGCTCGGCGAAGCTGCACTTTTCGGTGCAGGATATGTTCCGCCTGCCGTATGCGGACAAATCCTTCGATGTGGTGATCGTGTCCAATGCGCTGCACATCGTGCCGCAGCCGGAGAAGGCCCTTGCCGAGATCCGCCGGGTACTGAAGGACGGCGGCGTGCTCATCGCGCCCACCTTCACCCACGCGGAAAACTCCTTTTCCGGCAAGGTCAGGGCATTTTTCATGAGGCTGGCAGGCTTCCCTCTTCACAGCAGGTGGACGAGTGAGGAGTACCTGCGCTTCCTGCGGCAGAACGGCTGGACGGTGCGGAAAAGCGCTGTGCTGAAAGCTTCGTTCCCATTGACCTATGCGGAATGTGTGAAATCGGAGGGGTAAGATGTCATTCTTTGAAAATACCCGCAAGCCCGTAGGCCTTGGCGGGAAAATCATGGTCGCCATGATGAATCTGGGTCACAGCGCCGTGGCTCGGTGGGGCCTTCAGTTTTTAGAGCTTGCGCCGGACGCCAGGGTGCTGGACTGCGGCTGCGGCGGCGGTGCGAACATGAAGAGACTGCTGAAAAAATGCCCGCAGGGCGTCGTCAAGGGCATCGACTATTCACCCGTCAGTGTAGAGAAATCCAAAAAGGTCAATGAGGCCGCCATCGTGGAGGGTCGCTGCGCCGTTCTGCAAGGCAGTGTGGCGGATATGGTGTTTGCGGGCAACTGGTTCGACGCGGTCACGGCCTTTGAAACCGTCTATTTCTGGCCTGATCTGCCGCAGTGCTTCCGGGAGGTCTATCGGGTGCTGAAGCCCGGCGGGACATTTCTCATCTGCAACGAGAGCAACGGCGACACAGACAGGGACGAAAAGTGGACGGAGATCATCGGCGGCATGACCATCTACAAGGACATTGAATTAAAGGCGCATCTGGAGCAGGCGGGCTTTCACGATGTGCAGATACACAAAAAGAAAGGCTGGCTCTGCGTCACGGCGCGGAAATGAGGGAGAAGCAGGCAGATGAAGGACAAGAAGCTCCTATTCGACCGCAAATGCCATGTGCTGTATTCCCGGTCCTGCAAGAAGGAGATACGGGCGAAGATCGCCCTGCACTACCCGGAAGCGGAGCGGGAGATGGTTTGGGAACAGGTACAGCGGCAGTATGCGGACTTCCTCTCCGACTGGCGCACCGACTTGGGCGGCAAACGGAACTTCCACAACGGCGTAGGCGGCACCTACGACTGCATCGCCATCATGAGCTATTATGTGGTCTGCAAGGCCGTCACATCCTTCCGCGAGATCGAGGAGATGGAGGAAAATCTGATCCTGCCGATCTTCCGCAAGCTGCGGTTCGTGGACTGCAACAAGCCGTTCTGGAGGAAGCTGATGTACAGAGCGTTTGTGCGGGCGAAAGGCGGCTGCGACAAATGGCACGATTACGAGATGTCGGTTGCGCCTTATGAAACCGACAAGCCCATCTATTATGAGTTTACATCGTGTCCGGCAGCGGAGTTTGCCATCCGGCACGGTCTTACAGACATCATGCCTGCCCTCTGCAATGTGGACTATGCGTCCATGGAACTGCTCCACGCAAGACTGGTGCGGACGACTACCTGCGTGGACGGCTGCCGATGCGACTATACCATCTGCGGCGATAAAGACCCGTATCTGAAGGCGCATCCCGAATACCGGGACGAGGCGGGGTTCAGAAAGAACAAATAATACTGCAACGCAAAGGCGGTGAGACAAATGGAAACCTTTCTTGGAATCATGATCCCTTTCTTGGGTACGGCACTGGGCGCGGCCTGCGTGTTCTTTATGAAAAGATCCCTTGGCGATCTGGTGCAGCGCGCCCTTGCCGGCTTTGCCGCCGGGGTGATGGTGGCAGCGTCGATTTGGAGCTTATTGATCCCTGCCATCGAACAGTCGGAGGGCATGGGCAAGCTGTCCTTCCTTCCTGCCTTTGTTGGGTTGGGGGGGGGTGTGCTGTTCCTGCTTGCCCTCGACCACCTGATCCCGCATCTTCATGTGGGCAGCGAGCAGGCAGAGGGCCCGAAAAGCAGGCTGGGCCGCACCACCATGATGGTGCTGGCGGTGACCCTGCATAACATTCCGGAGGGCATGGCAGTTGGCGTCATGTACGCGGGCTTCCTTGCGGGGAACGCGCAGATCACGGCGGCAAGCGCGCTTGTCCTGTCCCTTGGCATCGCCATTCAGAATTTTCCCGAGGGCGCGATCATCTCCATGCCGCTGCGGGCGGAGGGCGAGAGCAAGGGCAAGGCATTTCTCGGCGGTGTGCTTTCCGGCGTGGTGGAGCCCATCGGCGCGGTGCTGACGATTCTTGCGGCGCAGCTGGTGATCCCAGCACTGCCGTATCTGCTGAGCTTCGCCGCCGGCGCCATGCTCTATGTGGTGGTGGAGGAGCTTATCCCTGAAATGTCACAGGGAAAGCACTCCAACATCGGCACGATTTTCTTTGCCGTGGGCTTCAGCGTCATGATGACGCTGGATGTGGCGCTGGGATAGGCGCGGAGGTGCCGCTGCTTTTGCGACAGCTATGATATTACCTATGACGCGGTCTGCACCCGGCATCGAACGAAAACGCTGAGACGCGGCGACGACCGCAGGGATTTTCGCATGAGGACCGTTAGAAAAGAAAGGAGTCCAAGAATGAAGCCTGACTACAAAAACTGGATCCCCAAGGGAATGATGTTTTCGCTCATTGCGGGAACAGCACTATCGCTTGCGCTGCTGCTGGTTTTCGGCGTATTCGGCATCGAAGTGAGCGGAAAGCTGCGCGTCGTGCTGGGCGTGGTATTCGGAGTCGCCTTTGTCGTCTGTGCAAAGTACACCCAGTGGTGCGTGTATGCCTATCGGAGCTTTTCCTATGACGGCGAGCGCAAGCTCTCAAAGCAGATCATTGACGGCACGGCGGAGCATATCACGCTGCCGGAGGGCGGCGTGGGACTGGATATCGGCTGCGGCAGCGGCGCGCTGACCATTGCCTGTGCAAAGCGCAATCCCCAGGGAAAAATGGTCGGCATCGACCGCTGGGGCAAGGAATACGCCTCCTTCAGCCTGCCGCTGTGCGAAAAAAACGCTGCTGCGGAGGGCGTGAAAAACGCTTCGTTCCAACGTGGGAACGCAGTGAAGCTGGATTTCCCCGACGAGAGCTTCGACGCGGTGACCAGCAATTATGTCTATCACAATATCGCGGGGAAAGACAAGCAGGCGCTTCTGTTGGAAACGTTACGTGTGCTGAAAAAGGGCGGAACGTTTGCCATCCACGACCTGATGTCGCCCGGTAGATACGGCGATATGCAGGCATTTGTCCAAAAGCTCAGGGATATGGGCTATGAGCGCGTGGAGCTGATGGACACGACCGATGGCAGCTTTATGACGCCGAAGGAGGCCAAACGCCTGATGCTTCGCGGCTCAACGTTGCTGGTGGGAAGGAAGTAAGGCGGCGATGACATCAGCAATGCCGGTCTGCATCCGAGGCTTACTTGGCAGAGAACCATGACGCCCGTTCACGGCGGCAGTCGGTGATTTTTGAAGAGCCGCCTTCGGGCGGCTTCTCAAGGGCTATAGGGTTAGAGTATGCTAACCGGAAAACATTCAAAGGAGACGAGAGCGGAGAGTTTCCGCATGAGGTAGGGCTGTTTCTCAGCTACCCGCCGGAGGATGTAAAGGGCTTCATCGACCACCGTGCGAACGATTTCAAGTGCGCGGGGCTCTGGAAGGTCTACGGCGACGAGGAAAAGGCGCGCTCACTGTTCGCAAAATACAAAAAATGTACGGAGATCTACTGCACACTCTGGCAAAGCGGCTTGAAGCTGGAGCAGCTTGCCGTCGCGGTTTGATCATATAAAATCATGAAAAGAAAGGAACTTACAAACATGAAAACTGCTGTTATTTACTGGAGCGGTACGGGCAATACGGAGGCGATGGCGCGTGCCGTTGCCGAGGGCATGACCGCCGCGGGCGCAGAGGCTGTGCTGCTCACGCCCGCCGAGGTCGCACCCGGCGATCTGAATGCCTACGGCGCCATCGCCTTCGGCTGCCCCGCCATGGGCGCCGAGGTGCTGGAGGAAATGGAGTTCCAGCCCATGTTCGATGCCTGCAAGCACAGCCTCGGCGGCAAGCGCGCGGCGCTGTTCGGCTCCTACGGCTGGGGCGACGGCGAGTGGATGCGTACCTGGGAGAGTGACTGCGACAGCGCAGGGGTGAACCTCGTTTGCGAGAGCGTGATCTGCACGGAGACTCCCGACGACGCGGCGCTTGAAGCCTGCCGCGCTCTGGGCAAGGCATTGGTGGAATGAAAAATGATGCCTGCCATTGACGGTAACTTTAGCGGCAGATTGCGCGGGTTGCATTTGCCAAACAGCCTATCCGAAAAGGCAGGGACACCTCTTGCGGTGTTCCTGCCTTGCGCTGTATGGCGAGTATTGAAAAAGAATATGCTCAAGCATCCAAGACATGTGAACAGAGAGGCTCTGTGTTGAGTAGACGTAAAGCCGAATAAGAAAACGTGTTTGAATCGATTGATTTTTTCGCTGAAAGCACTGAGGCCTTCCCTCTCGGCACACGGATGACATTGGGCAAACGGAAAATTCGCAGGAAAATCAGGGATGCCTGGTGTTCTACATTGAAATCCCTGCGCGCTTATGGTAAAATATTTTTTACAGGCGCTGTGCCGTCGGATTTGAGGCAAACTGCGTACAGGCAGTCTGCCTTTTATTTCATCCACTGGTTAGAGCAGGCTAACCAGTGTGCAGAACTGGAACTGGAAAGGTGGAATGGACCAATTTGCATAAAAGTGTCTAATCATGTGTCGGAGGAGGTGGCCTGGTATGCAAGAAGCACAATATGATTTTCTTCATGGGCAAACGGATCGCAGCGACTTTTTCTCCCCCGCAATGCAGCAGCTTTGCGGTATTATGAAAGACAATCAGGTTGCTTTGCCAAGCGACATTGGAGAAGGATATTTCCGCTATATTTCACCGTGCCCCAATATCGAGATGTATATCTGCGATGTAATGTTTTACAGGGACACAGTATTGCGGGAGCAAGTGTATAAGGATTCTTTTTCCGTCATTTTCTCTCTTTCCGACGCATTGGAGTGGAAGGCTTCGGGCAGAAACAAAAAAACGTTGTTGGAAAAGGGAGATTGCTGCGTATACGGCAGCGGTCTGTTTGATGCGGAAAATATCTATGAGGCAGGACAGAGATATATAGGTGTCGGGCTGAACCTGCATCCCTGTCGGTTTCGCTCTGTGATGGATGGTTTGCAGAAGAAAAAGGCTTGCACCGCCTTTAGCGGGGGTAAAACTCCACCAAAACATAGAATCACCGCTACCATAGAAGCCACAATACGCCAGATATTGCAGTGTAACTACAATGATTGTGCAAAGTCATTGTATCAAGAAGGAAAGATACTGGAACTTGTTGCAGCCTTTGCGAACGAGATGATGGATCAGAATTCTGTTGCTGTGAAGGGGTCGTTGAGCTGGGCGGATAGCGAGACGTTACTTCGGGTCAGGCGACAGATAGATGAGGGATTTCTGGAACCCGTGACCATCGCGGAGCTCTCCAAACAGCACTTTATGTGTGAATCCAAACTTCGTGAGATATTTCGAAAGCACTATGGAATCACCATATATCAATATATGTTAAATCGCCGCATGGAGCACGCCTGCGAACTGTTGTCTGTGCCCGATGCTCAGGTGAAAGACATAGCAGGGTTGGTGGGGTACAGCAACATCAGCCATTTCAGCGACGCCTTCCGAAAAAAGTTTGGATGCACTCCGAGTGAATATAAGCGGAGCTTACCATTCTGAAACATAAGAGCAAAGACACAGGTGTATTCTCTTGTGGTTACTTGGATGGAAATTACAAAGATTGCATCTTCCCTTGAAAAACCAGAATAGTAGGCAGCACATTTCGAGGAAGATCTTGCCCAGTGGAAACTATATCATTTGAAATGTGAGTTGCTCAGCAGCGGCATACACATTGATGTTAGTGCTGGGCGGAATTAACCATTCGCGCGGGGCTGTAAACGAGCCTACGCATAAGTAAAACTTTGACCGCTGAAAAAGCAGAGCGGCGGGACAGATAAAGGCTGTCCCGCCGCTCGTGTTTTAAGGGCATATTGGCTTGATGAACCGGAAGTTACAGCGCCGCCTTTTTCCATTTTCTGATCTTAGTTCTAAAAGTTCCGAAAGGAGCAACAGTATTAACGTGAATGAACCTGTAAACTTCCCATACAGCTGCTTTTGTAGCATCATCAGCCCATTTTCTCATATGCGGCTTAAATAATTCATCCGCACTGAGCGAATCAATCATTGCGCAGATAGACTTGACATTTTCGTTCAGTTCGGCTTTCAACTCTTGAAGAGACAAATGAGCGTAGGTATCCGTGAACCACTGATACAGCTCGCCAAGTTGGTTCCATTTGAATTCGTCCGACGGCGTCTTTACTTGAAGCCCCTTCCTTTCATCTTCCTCCCATTTAAGAACCAATGTTGTCCAACCCACCTGATAGGCAAGGTTTTCTGCCGGGGTCCGGTCAACCTCATCAACCCTCTTATCTTTTAAGGCTTCTGGTATGCTATCAAACTCCGAAATATATTTTTCAAAAGTTTTATTGATTTCAGCTTTGAGTTCTTCTTTGCTTTTGTATACTCGCAAAAAAACACCTCCATAAATTCCGGTTTATCTATTCAATCCTCTATAAACCCTGTATTTTCAAGGCATATCGCCTATTAAATGTTCAAACCTTATGTATTTTCCCTTGTTTTTGCCCTTATGAGCCGAAACAAGGGAAATTTTTATTCTCCGCCGATTACCTTATCCAGCAGTCTTGCGGAAGTACGCTTCGCTTCCCTTGTAGCGTGAGCGTAAATGTTCATTGTGGTACTGACATCAGCGTGTCCGAGAAGTTCCTGCACATCTTTAGGTGCTGCACCGTTTGAAAGCAGATTGCTTGTATAGGTGTGTCTGAGCATATGAAAGTGGAAATCCTCCAATCCCTCCACCTTTTTTCTCGCTGTCCTGCACATAATCCCCACCGTACTCGGTGCTTCAAATGCCCCATCAGGTCTAAGGCAGACAAAGGATAATTCCTTGTACCCCTCTGGGACTTCCTCCGACCTCGGCAGACTGTAAACCTCATAATAGGTGCGGTCTTTTTCTTTGACCTCCAAATAGTAATTAAGGCTGTACAGTTCCCCGTATCGAAAACGGTTTTTGTGCCGTTCTGTTTTCGCAGTTTTCAGGATTGCGGCAAGCGTATCGCAAAAGTCCACGGTGCGGATTTTTTTACGCTTTGTTGCCCCTATTTCTGTTTTGTGCCTTGCCCCGTTGTAACGCATACTGCGGCGTACTGTCAGATATTGTTCTTCAAGGTTAATGTCCTGCCAAGTCAGACCACAGACCTCTCCAATACGCAAACCTGTATAATAGGCTATCTGTATAGGAAGAAGTGCAGGATTGTTTTTCTTTTTCAGGAAGTCCTCTAATCTCTGATACTGTTCGTAGCTGAGCGTTGGTGTGGAGGCAGTTTCTCCGTCCTCGTCCGAGAACAGTTCGCATTCTTCTTTCTTTCCTCGCCATACCACATACTGCATCGGGTTAAAGGTTATCAGTCTTTTCGGGAATACCGCAAAACGGAACGCCCCTTGTAAAACAGCCGAAAACAATCGGAGATACCCTTTGCTGAGTGCCTTTGCGGTTGTACCGTCAGGATTTGTACCGCCAAAGCTGAGAAAGTCTATATACGCCTGTAAATGGTCGGCGGTTACGGTTTTCAGCTTTCGGTTTCCTATCGGGTGCTGTTTGATACGGTTGACCGTTCCCTGATAGGACATTACCGTACCATTGCTGAGATTGCCGGGTTTCAGTTCTTCCTCCACCCACAGATCGAGCAGCATACCAACTGTGATGTTTTCAGACTTCGCAACGAATTTCTTTTCCTCATAGTCAGCGATTGCTTTTCTGAGCAGGGCTTCTGTTTCAGACTTGCTTTCTGTTCCCACAAACTCTTTCTGTACTTTTCTGCCGCTTTCATCTTCGATATAGAAGCGTGCGTACCACTTTTTACCTTTTTTTCTTACAGAACCTTTTGCCATAGATAAATTTCTCCTTTCTATCCGTGGCAATCGGGACTGTGACATATGGTGTGCGTAAAGTAATAGTGTCACTTATGCCGATGAATGTCAATCGGCATTTTCACTTGTCAAAGTGCCACGGAATTTTTCTTTTTCAGCAACCCTTTCTTCGGCTGCTGTCACTATCCCGAACAGGTCGCCCATCTTTACAGCGGTGCGTCCCTCATCGTAGATATGTAAAATCCCATCTAAAAACTGCTTCATATTCTCGATAGGAAGTTCCATTTCTTTACGGTAAACCCTTTCCATAATCGCCCCTGACTCAATCGCATAGCGGCGTAAGGACTGCTTTAAGCCCTCGTCCTCCGCTACACGGTCAACCTCAGCCATTGCGTCTGCAAAGTGATAAGTCATAACCGTATAGAGGTCAATCATCTTTCCGAGGAATGTGGTAAGCAGTTGTTGGTGCGGTTCTCCCTTTACCACAGAAGAAACCGTATCAAGATATTTTTTGATATGTTCCTCCATATCCCTTGCACATAAAGTGCGGCTGTCATATTCCTTATCTTCGGAAAGTCCTGTCAGCCATTCGGGAGTGGTCAGGAGTGCTTCTGCCAGCCCGTTGATAATCATTGTACGCTTCGGGTCTACTCCGTCCGCTTCATATCTTTGAATGGTAGATTTGTTTACCCCGACACGCTTACCAAGTTCGGGCATTGTTAAGTTTAATTCTGTTCGGCGTTCTTTCACTCGTTCACCGACCTGTTTTGCGGTGAATGTAATTTCTTTTTTCAAGGCTTTCACCTCCTATTGCTGATAGTATAGCACAGTAAAACCTATTTTGCAACCATAAATTTAATAATAGACAAAAATATTTCTTAATAAGTTGCAAAACGAGTTGACAAGAGGTATCAAAATAAGTATAATTACAGATACATAGTTGCAAAATGCGTGTTTTGAAAGGAGGTTGATAAAATGGGCAACATCAAAATGGGTTTAACCATAGAAGAAGCAGCAGAATGTACGGGTATCGGAAGAAATACAATGCGTAAGTTGGTAGACTGGGGCAAACTTCCCGTCCTCAAGGTCGGAAGAAAAGCGATTATCCGCAGGGATACTTTAGAGCGATTTATGAGCGTCAATCAGGGAAGAAACCTGCTGAATGAAAACGATGTCCGCAAAGTAGAATAACCATTCTCCAAGCCCTCGGCGTTTGAGAGCGAAATACACCCCTCGCACAAATCTTCGATTTGTACTCTGGGTATTTCGCCCTTGCAGGGGGCACTGTACCATCGCTTCGGGCAATGCACCGCCGCTATGATACAGAAGAAAACAGCCCGCTGTTTTCTTCGCTGTCCGTCTGCTTACGCCGCCGAAACAGCGGCAACCGATTTCTCGGTTGCAAAAAGAGTATGCCCGTCACGGGAGGAAGGAGTATATGGCAAGACATTCATTTATACAGATGTCGAAGCTATCCAATGTCAAGGGAAGAATATCCTATATCACAAGCCACGCAAAGCAGGAAAACCTTTATGCCACCTACCGCACCGCCGACAATGAATTTTGGAGTAACCTTGCAAGGGAAAGCCAGCAGGAGTTTAAGCGGAGCGGCACAGAGGGCAAATGTATCGAAGCAAGGGAATTGATTATCGCCCTGCCCGAAGTTTATACAAGATACGAGCCGCAGGAAGTCCTTGAAGATTTTACGGAGGAGTTCCGCAAGAGATATGGTGTGGAGTGCGTGTCAGCCCTCCACCACAACAAACGCAAAACCAATTATCATATCCATCTTATCTTCAGCGAAAGAAAACTGCTTCCTGAGCCTGACATCAAGAGAGCCACACGCAGCGTGTTCTATGATGAAACGGGCAAAAGGGTACGCACCAAGAAAGAAATCACAGGGGAGGACGGGCAGATACGCAAAGGCTGTACCGTCATTAAAAAGGGCGAGGTTTACGAAAGCCACCTCTTTACCGTGAAAGATGATAAATTCAAAAGCGAGCCTTTTCTTCGGGAGATAAAAGAGATTTACACCGACCTTATCAATCGGCATATCTCCGATCCCGAACAGCAGTTAAAGGTATTTGATAAGAACAGCGTTTATCTTCCCACCAAGAAAATCGGCAAGAACAATCCCAAAGCCGCCGAGATTGAAGCGGACAATACCGCAAGGCAGGAATGGAACAGGACAGCGGATATGGCGTTGTTATCGGGTATTTCCGAAGCAAAGATTTTAGAAGTCAAGCAGACCGAGATACACGAAAAAGCAAGCCAGTCAATTAAAAGCAAAGGCTGGCTTCCTAATCTGTTCCGTGGGATTGTGGCAAAGGCAAAAGATTTTCTGCAAAACCTTATTCGGGAAAAGGATATGCCACCCAAGCCTACACTTGATATTGATATGGCAGAGTTCCGTCATATGCGAAATCTGATGATAAAAGTACAGGATAAGGCAAAGGAAATTAAAAACTTGCAGGACAAAGTTCTGCCGCACTTGAAACAGCAGCTTGCTGATACAAAGGGGCTTTTCAAAGGTAAAGAACGAAAAGCGTTGGAGGTAAAAATCAAAGAAACCGAAGTGGAAATTGCCGACAGGCTGGATAAAATCCCCGATACACTCAAAGCGGACGGTTATCCTGATGTGCAGGTATTTATGCGTACTTTCCGAGAAATGGAAAGCGTTGTAGAGCAGTACAACCGTGACCTTGCCGAGTGGGAATACCAAGTCAGCAGGAAGCCGACAGCTGCCACTAAAGAACAGCACAGACCGCCCGAAAGGCAGAGCGTGTTAAAACATCTGCGTGAGATACAGGAACGCAACAAGCAGCAACCACCGCAAAGACAGTATAAAAAATCCATTGACAGAGATAGCAGGTAGCATTGAAAAACCGCCGTTACGGTTTTACCCATAGCGGCGGCGTACATAACATTATCGTAGAAAAAGAAGGGATTAGTTTAATCTATCCAAATCTTCAAGATAAATAGACACTTCTCCACATTCAGGGCAAATGGCTACTTTAGGCTTTCCTATTCGACCACCAAATAACTTGTTTTCATCAGATGATAAAACAATTCCATATCCCGCCCCTTCAATTTTTACAGCACAATTTTCTTTCATTTCACATCCACATCTGATACACTTTCTCATTTCTTACTCCTAACTATATATATTTTTTTCTGAAAAACAAGTTTGACAGTACAAAAGACAACCCGCATATTGCAACAACAGAAACTCCTGCAATAGCAATGCTTACTTCAAAATTCTCTACAACAAACCACATAATTGAATTATTTGTTGCCTTAGTCCATAAGTCCAAAACAACAAGCAGTATAATTAAGATAAACATTGTCGCAAATCCAGCATTAACACCTAACGAGTAATTTGATGGCAAAACAAATGCCAAAAACAATAATGTCAGTGCAAATGAAGCACAGGACATAAAGAGATAAAAACCATATGCATATTGTGGAAACAGAATATATGAGGCAGAATTTACAATGAGTGCAACCACAAAGCCAATTAAGGACAAAATACCCGCACAAGCATATCTGCTGCATACAATCTGTTTTTTAGATACAGGAAGTGATACAGCATATTTCCCCCATTTCCATTGCTCGTCACAAGTTGTTAGGGAGATAATCATTGACATTATTTCAATAGGAATGAGTAAAAAACTGATATATATTGTTCCGCTTTTTTCCAATATGAACATTAACGCAATAATAATGGCTATATCCATAATCACACGAGGTAAGCCATATTTCTTTTTAATTGTAAGAAAATCCTTTGTTAATAGCCCTTTCATTTCATTTCCCCCTTTACATAGAAAAGCATAATTTCTTCGATTGCGGCTGGAACAACAATCGCTTTTGGATATTTTTTCTCGGCAATGTGACGGTCTTTTACAAGCACTTTGTATTGATAATCCTCTTTCCTATAAGCGATTATCTCTGATTTATCTAAGTTGTCAAAAACCATAGCACCACAACTCATTACACCGTAATTATCAACTAATTCGTCTTTTGAGTGGGTGAAAACCAATTTCCCCTTATGAATAAAAGTAATATAATCTGCCACTTTTTCTAAATCGCTTATGATATGAGAAGATACCAATACCGAATGATTTTCGTCTTGAACAAAGTCAATCAAAATATCTAAAATGTCATCTCTGATAATAGGGTCAAGACCACTTGTTGCTTCGTCCAAAATTAAAAGTTCTGCTTTGTGCGAAAGTGCCACAGCAAAAGCCAACTTAACTTTCATACCTTTAGAAAAATCCTTTACCCTTTTATCAGCAGGAAGTTCAAACTTCGAGAGATAATTGACATAAGTATTTCGTTCCCATTTTGAATATATTCCCGACATATATGTTCCAATTTCATTTGGTGTAAATATATCTGGGAAATGGTTTTCATCAAATACAACGCCTATTTTGTCTTTGATTTCAATTTCTTCAGAGAGATAATCCTTTCCGAAAATTTCAATATTTCCATCTGTCTTTGATATTTCATTAAGAATACAGTTAATAGTTGTTGATTTTCCTGCACCATTTTCTCCAATCAGTCCCATAATTACGCCTTTAGGTACAGTGAAGGTCAATTTATCAAGAACGAAATCACCGTAATCTTTTGTCAAACCTTTAACTTCTAAAATATTTTCGCTCATTTATTCGTCCTCCTGATATAAAAGTGTCAGTAAATTGATTAGTTTATCAAGTGATATTCCACTTGCCCTTGCCACTTCGATTGCGTCTGTAAAGTGTTCCTCTATCTTCTTTTGTTGTTCCTCAAGATAAAAGTCCTGATTTTGTGCCGATACATAGCACCCTTTACCAGCTGTTGACTCTATAAATCCATCTTCTTGTAATGTGGCATAAGCTTTTTGTACCGTTAAAATACTAATGTGCAAGGACTTTGCCAATGACCTTACAGACGGAATGGCTTCACCTGTTTTCAATTCACCACTCATAATTGCCGCCTTGATTTGTGTAGAAATTTGTTCGTACAAAGGTCGGCTTGCCTTATTGCTTACAACAATATCCAAAATTCCACCGCCATTCTGTTACTTGCTATTATATAGTGTATTACATCTACAAGTACAGTATATAATAGTTGTGCCTTATTGTCAAGGGCAAGAATAAAGCGACAGAGATTTCTCCCTGCCGCTCTAATCTTTTATGTGTATATAATTTCTCTATTGATTATTTCTCTTGCCCTTGCCTGTATCTCGTTCATTCTTACAACCCACAACATCGGGTTTTCCGCTTTGAGTTGCTCAGTCACACCTTCCTTGTCAGCCATTTGCTCAACCAATCGGAACATCATATCCATTGCCTGTTCGTCAATATCAGCAAGATAACCGTTCAATTTTCCGCTTGTGAGCAGCGTGGTGTAAACTGCTCGTTTATGTTCCTGTAAATAGCGTTTGTACCGCTGTCCCCATAAGCCGATAAACTTGTGTTCTTTTTCGGTTGGTAAAGTAATGCAAGGAATATAATAATCTCCCTGCAACTCATACCATAAACCGTTGCTTTCATCATAAATATACTTGTCCATTAAAAAATCCTCCGTTATAATATATTCGCACATATGTCACAGTTCTCCGATTGCCACACTCTGTTATATCTTGTTATGAGATTTTCTTGCCCTTGATTTTGCCCTTATAAGTAGGCAGGGAAAGAGTAAACTTGTGTGAAATCATATAAAAGGATAAGGTGAACACATTGCGATAAATCCTTTATTTTCAAGGCTTTTGGAGGATTTTATTGATAACCTATGGAGAGCAATAATCACTCATAATTTTATGGTTTTCAAATTCCAGTTTGTCGAACCGATAAAATCCCTTTAGGAACGAAAGGGCGCACTTCTATACTCTCTATATCGAGAGTAGTGCGTTCTGCGGAGCTTCATTCTCCGCCAGCGAGTTTGAATTATATGCAGAAAACAATCCTCCGTATGCCTGCAGGCATACGGAGGATTCGCTGTTTCAGGAACACGGCCCGATCCCGGCGGGGACTCTTTGTCTGTCAGATCGTTTCGACCTTGATGAGGTTCGTGTTGCCGGAAGCGCCGTTGGTGTTGCCGGCAGTCATGACGATGTTGTCGCCCTTGTGCAGGTGCATGGCCTTCTTGGCCGCGTGCAGGGCGTTGTAGAACAGCACGTCGGTCGAGGTAAACGTCTCCTCGCACAAGATCGGCTGGACGCCCCAGGAGAGCGCGAGCCGGTACCACACGCGCTCGTTCGTCGCCATGCCGACGATGTCGACCGGCACGCGGAAGCGCGAGACCATCCGGACCGTCGCGCCGGAGAGCGAGCTGACCACGATCGTCTTTGCGCCAATGTCGCAGGCCATGCAGCACGTCGCGTGCGAGATGGCGTCGACCATGTTCTTGATCTGGAACTCCTCCTTGCGGAACAGCGTCTCGTAGTCGATGTGCTTTTCCGTCTCCTCCACGATCTCGGCCATGGTCTGCACGGTCTTGACCGGGTACTTGCCCGCGGCAGACTCGCCGGAGAGCATGACCGCGCTCGTGCCGTCATAGACGGCGTTGGCCACGTCGGAGATCTCCGCACGGGTCGGGCGCGGGTTGTGGATCATGGATTCGAGCATTTCCGTGGCCGTGATGACCCGCTTGCCGAGCAGGCGGCACTTGGTGATGAGGTATTTCTGGATGGCCGGAAGCTCCGCAAACGGCACCTCCACGCCCAAGTCTCCGCGGCCGATCATGATGCCGGAACAGACCTCGCAGATCTCCTCCACATTGTCGATGCCCGTCTGGTTCTCGATCTTGGCGATGATCTCGATGTCCTGCCCGCCGTTCGCGTCGAGGAAGTTCCGCACATCCAGCACATCCTGCCGCCGCGAGACGAACGACGCTGCGACGAAATCGATCCCGTTCCGGATGCCGAACAGCAGATCGTCCTTGTCCTGTTCGCTGAGATAGACCTGCTCGAGCACCTTGTGCGGGAAGGACATGCTCTTGCGGTCAGACAGCTCGCCGCCGACTACGACACGACAGTGGATCTCCGTGCCCTCAATGCGCTCGACCGTGAAGATCACGAGTCCGTTGTTGACCAATACCGTATCGCCGACCGAAAGATCGTTCGCCAGCCCCGCATAGCTGACGCCGACAATCGTCCCGTCGCCCTCGACCTGCCGGGTCGTGAAGGTAAAGGCGTCGCCGTCCTGGAGCAGGATCTTTTTGTTTTTGAAGGTACAGATGCGGTATTCCGGCCCCTTGGTGTCGAGCATGATGGCGATGGGCAGGCCGAGCGCCTTGCGGACCTTATGGATCATGTCAAATTTCTGCTGATGCTCCTCGTGTGTGCCGTGCGAAAAATTGAGCCGCGCGACGTTGAGTCCTGCCTTGCACATCTCTGCAAAGACTTCCTCCGAGCTGCTGGCCGGGCCGATGGTACAGACGATCTTCGTTTTTCTCATGATAAATGCCTTCTTTCCATGATTCAGAACAATAAAAAACGGCAGAACCACATGGTTCTGCCGAAAAGCTGCATGCGCTCCGATGCGAATAGGACGCTTTCCAGCGCCTATGACAGACTCCACCGCTCGCATCGCCGGCATTTTAGCACATCCCGGGCCGCCTGTCAATGCGGCGAAAGTCCTGATTTTCAGCCCCTGCCGCGCTTCTTCTGCCGGTCAATTTGCCGGTGCAGCAGGTTCAGGGCATCGGAGAGCGAGCCGATCGCGTCCATCAGCCCTGAGGATACGGCCTCTTCGCCGTATAAGACCGTGCCGACGTCCGTCGCGATCTCGTCGGTCGCCATCATATAGCGCAGAAAATCTTCACGGGAAATATGCGAATTTTTTGTCACGAAATTCACGATCTGGTCCTGGATCTGGTTGAAATACTGGTACGTCTGCGGCGCACCGACGACCAGCCCCGTCATCCGCACCGGATGCACGGTCATGCTGGCCGTGGGCACGATCAAACTTTTGCGTGCCGATACGGCCAGCGGGATGCCGATGGAATGCCCGCCGCCGAGCACGAGCGAGACCGTCGGCTTCTTCATCCCCGCGATCAGCTCCGCAATGGCGAGTCCCGCCTCGATGTCCCCGCCGACCGTGTTCAGAAGCAGCAGCAGACCGTCGATGTCCTCACTTTCCTCCACGGCCGCGAGCAGGGGAATGACGTGCTCATACTTGGTCGTCTTGATGTTTTCCGGCAGCGCCTGATGGCCCTCGATCTGGCCGATGATCGTCAGCGTGTAGATCGTCCCGCGGGAGGTCTTCGTGGTGGACGCGCCGAGATCGACCAGCTCCTGCCGCGCCTGTTCTTCTTTTTTCGCTTCGCCCATGTTCCGTGCTCCTGTCTGTAAGATGTAGATAGTTTGAGCGCTTTTTTTCAAATCATGCGTGTGGGTTTTGCTCCTTGCCAGAAGGCTGGAAATCAGGTATAATGGCGGGGAAAGAGGTGCTTCAAATGACAAAAACCAATGTGATGCGCCTGCTGGACGCAGCGAAGATCCCGTACCGGGCGGAAGAGTACGCAGTCGACGAAAATGACCTCAACGGCATGCATGCGGCCGAGGGCATCGGCATGCCGCCGGAGCAGATCTTCAAAACGCTGGTGGCGAAGGGCGAGCGCGGCGGATACGCGGTGTTCTGTATCCCGGTCTGCTGCGAGCTGGACCTCAAAAAGGCGGCGAAGGCCGCGCACGACAAAAAGATCGAGCTCATCCACGTCAAGGACCTGCTGGCCACGACCGGCTATATCCGCGGCGGCTGCAGCCCCATCGGCATGAAAAAGCAGTTCCCCACCTTCATCGACGAGACCGCCCAGCTCTACGACGAGATCGGCGTCTCCGCCGGCTGCCGCGGCTGCCAGGTCCTGCTCGACCCCATGCAGCTCACGGATTATGTAAACGCAACTCTCTGCGACCTGACCGAATGATGAAAGGAGAACGCCATGAAATCACGAATGATACCTGTGCTGTGTATTCTTCTGCTTTTCCTGACAGCCTGTCAGAAGCAGACGTCGGACGACCCGGTCGTCGCGTCCTACAAGGACACGCAGATCCACGAGAGCTTAGTCGCGTATGAAAAGCAGAACCAGATCAATGTCACAGGAGACAAAACCGTCAGCGACGCGGATGCACTGGATCAGATCCTGCTGAACCTCATCATGCTCGATGAGGCGGAGCAGCGCGGCCTGTCCGTTACGCAGGAAGAGGTGGACGCGGAGCTGGCCGGCCAGCGGAAAAATTACGAAGAATACGAGGAAGTACGAAGCTACATCGATGATTACTGCACGAAAATGGGGATCACCACCGAGCAGTATTTTGACACGGTCGCGGAGCAGCTTCCCCGCGTGATGCTGCGGCAAAGACTGCGCGATACGCTCGGGCAGGAATACTGCCAGCAGCACGGGCTGGAATTTACAAAGGTGAACCCGCCGGAGCAGATGACCGGATACGTCGAGCAATATCTGGACGGTCTTCTGCAGGCGCACCGCTCGGAGATCAAGTATTACTAAGAAAGAAAGGGAGGCCGCTGTGAAACGCTATTTCCGCAAAAACCGCACGTCTGTCGTGCTGTTTCTTGTGTCCAATCTTCTCGCGGCCGTCTCGTCCGTCCTCATGTCGTTCCTGCTCGGCCTGTTCGCTGACAGCGCCATGGAGGGCGACCTCTCGCGTGTGTGGAAGATCGCGCTCGTGACGCTGGTTTACCTCTGCGTTGAGACGTTTTTCGCCTTTCTGCTGGACTATTCGCGCGATATCGTCGTCCAGCGCGTCGGCCGGGACCTCCGCGCCGACGCCGTGCGGAAGATCGAATCGCTCAGCTATATGCAGAAAAGCGAGAAAGACGACGGCGTCTGCCTGTCTCTCGTGCAGAACGACGTCGACACCATCCAGCAGGATTACGTCGCGTCCTTGGGCGAGATCTATTTTCAGATCTGCTGCTTCCTGCTCGCGGTCGCCTCGGCCGCTGCCATCCAGCCGGTCATGACCCTGATCATGATCGCCGTCAGCGTGCTGACCGCCGCGTTTCCCAAGCTGACGGAAAAGCGCCTGCAGACGTATCAGGAGAACGAGCAGCAGGCGAAGGCCGGCTATCTGACGGCGATCACGCAGATCTTCTCTGGATTTTTCCAGCTGAAAATTTTCAACGCATTTTCAGGTGCCAACCGCGCCCATGACGAAGCAAACGAAAATCTTTACCGGAAAAAGCTCCGCTCCCGCCGCATCCGCAGGATCCTGTACGCGGGCGCGTATGGCTGCGGTAATCTGGTCGTGCTCGGCACGTGGGTGCTCGGCCTGTTTTTCGTTGCGCGCGGCGTCATCACGCTTCCGGCGCTCATCACCTTCGCGGGCCTCATGAACCTCGTCGCCGGGCCGGTGCAGATCATCAGCGAACGCTATTCCTCGACCATCGCCGCCTCGGCGGTCTGTAAGCGCGTGCTTGCCTTCCTGGACGAGCCGACAGATGAAGCGTCCGGCTGGGGCAGCCAGCCGCTCACCCGCGTGGAGACCGTCTCGCTCCGGGATATTTCCTGCCGTAGAGGGGAACGAGAAATTTTAAAGCACGTCGATCTGACGCTCCAAAAGGGCGACCGCATTGCGCTGCTCGGCGAGAGCGGGGCGGGGAAGTCGACGCTTTTGAAGGTGCTGGCCGCCATGTGCGGCGCGGAAGGCGAATACACCATCAACGGCCGCCCCTGCCATGCTTATCGGTACGCAGATTTCCGCCGGCAGGTCACGCTGCTGGCCCAGAAGACCTTCGTCTTCAGCGCCTCCATCCGCGACAATCTCACCATGTTCTCCGGCACGGCGCAGCAGGATGAAGCGCTTGTAAAGACCCTTGCCGCTGCCGGTCTTTCCGAATGGTACGCCGACCGCGGCGCGTCCATGGATGCAGCGATCGGCGGGGAGGCGCACGCGCTCTCCGGCGGCGAGGAACGCAGGCTCGATCTTGCGCGGACGCTCTGGCGGCAGGGCAGTCTTGTCATGCTGGACGAGCCGACTGCCGGACTGGACGAAAAAACGCGCGTCGAGCTGGAAAAGCAGATCGCGCAGCTGCCGTGCGACATCCTGATCGTCGCCATGCACAATTATTCCCCGGAGTTTTTAGACAGCTTCACCAAGGTGCTCCGCATCCGGGACGGAGAACTGGAACCGTAAACCATCGGTCAATGATCGAACAGAATAAAAGGAGAAACCATCATGCATTTTACCTACAGAACCAGAGGCACCTGCTCGCAGCAGATCCTGTTTGACGTCGACGGCAAGACCGTCCGGAATATCGAATTCATCGGCGGCTGCAACGGCAACCTGCAGGGGATCTCCAAGCTTGTCGAGGGGATGGACATCGATACCGTTATTGAGCGGCTGGACGGCATCCACTGCGGCATGAAAGAGACCTCCTGTCCCGACCAGCTGGCGACCGCGCTGAAGCAGGCACGCGAAAAGCTGGCGGAAAACGCCTGATCTAGGGTGTCTCTGAAAACTGCCAACGCACCCGGACAGCGGGCCTTTTCACGCTGTGCTGCGTCATTTTTCCTTGAAATACGTCAGTATTCCTGCGAAAAAATGTCTTGCCCAGCGCGAAAATTCCTCGCTGCCGGTCACATCGTCAGTTTTCAGATACACCCCAACAAAAAACGCGCCCGGACGGTTCAAAACCTCCGGGCGCGTTTTTTATGTGTTTTCCCTGACCCATTTGACAGCGAACTCCGCGAACCGGCTGGCGGCCGGGCCGGGTGCATCGGAGGCGGCGGCCAGCGCGATCGTGCGGCTGGCTGGCGGATCGATCGGGCGGATCTCCACGCCGTCCGTGTTGCCGCGCAGCAGCAGCGACGGCATGATGCTCACGCCCAGCCCCTGCCGGACCATGGCGATGACGGCGTAGTCGTCCTTTGTCTCAAAGCGGATGTTCGGCTTGACGCTCAGCGCGCGGAACGCGCGCCGCACATCGTGGTTGGAGGATTCCAGCAGCGAGATGAACGGCTCCTTTGCCAGCTCCTCCACCGGGCAGACCGGTCCCGCCGCCAGCGGGTGCCCCTTGGGCAGGACCGCGGCCAGCGCATCCTCATATAGAGGCACGCAGCTGCAGCCGGGGCGGGCAGGGAGCGTCGTGAACGCCAGATCGACGCTCCCTGCGCCGAGCCAGGTGTCGATATCGTGGTAATCGCCGTTGAACAGCTGAAAATCCACCTGCGGATACGCCTGCTGGAACTGCATCATCATCGCCGGCAGCCAGTGCGTGGCGACGCTCGTGAACGTGCCGATGCGGATCTTGCCGGTGACGAGCGTGTGGAGCGCGGCCGCCGCCTGCCGCAGCAGCTTTTCCTGCCGCACGATCTCATGGATGTAGGGCATCATCTGCTCGCCCTCGGGCGTGAGCCGCGCGCCGGTCCGTGTGCGCTTGAGCAGCGGCAGCTGCAGCTCCGCCTCGATGGCGGCGAGCATATGGCTGACGCCCGACTGCGTCAGTCCGAGCTCCTGCGCAGCCTTCGTCAGCGACGACAGCTCGACCGTTTTCTCCAGTACCTCATATTTCTTCGTATCCATGGAAAATTTCCTCTTGCTTTTTTCACTTTAACGTGATATCATACGCGCATGTTATGCGATTCCTTGATATTATACATGATAAAACGTAATGTGTCAAGGGGAGAGAAAAAGGAGAAACAGTATGAGCGGAGCAAATTTGCAGCATCTGCTGGCCATGGTCCTGTATATGGCCGCAGTCGTGGGGATCGGTATCTATTTTGCCGGACGGGCGAATAAGGACGCGGAGTCCTATTTCCTCGGCGGCCGCAGCCTCGGCCCGTGGGTCACGGCATTCAGCGCGGAGGCCTCGGATATGTCCGGCTATCTGCTGATGGGCCTGCCCGGCCTCGCGTATTGGACGGGTCTTGCCGACGCGGGCTGGACCTGCATCGGCCTTGCCATCGGCACATATCTCAACTTCCTGATCGTCTCCAAGCGGCTGCGCCGCTATTCGATCGCCGTGGACGCTTTCACGCTCCCGGATTTCTTCTCGAACCGCTTCCATGAGAAGAAAAAGATCATCATGACGATCTGCTCGCTGATCATCATCATCTTCTTCAGCGTCTACGCGGCACAGTGCCTGTCGACCTGCGGCAAGCTGTTTGCGAACCTCTTCGGCTTCTCCTACGGCGGCATGATGATCGTCGCGGCCGTGTTCGTGCTGGCCTATACTTTCCTCGGCGGGTATCTGGCCGAGAGCGCGTCCGATTTCATGCAGGGCGTCGTGATGGTGACGGTCCTCGTGCTGATCCTCGTCCTGTCTGTCGTGTCCGCAGGCGGACTGCATACGGTCATCAATAACGCGAAGAACATCGACGGCTTCTTCTCCATGGTCCGCACGGCCACCCCGTCGACCACCGAGGTCAATGTCTTCGGCGCCAGCAAGCCCTACGGCGTTCTGTCCATCGCGTCCTGCCTGGCCTGGGGCCTTGGCTACTTCGGTATGCCGCAGGTCCTGCTCCGGTTCATGGGCATCCGTTCGGAGCATGAGCTGGGCCGCTCCCGCCGCGTGGCGATCATCTGGGTCGTCATCTCCATGGCCGCCGCCGTGTTCATCGGCGTCGTCGGCCGCAGTGTCGCGGGGCTCGATTACCTCTCCAACAACGACGCGGAGAATATCTTCATCGACGCCGCGACGTCCTATCTGCCGCCCATCCTCGCGGGCTTTGCCTGCGCGGGCGTCCTGGCCGCGGCCATCTCGTCCTCCGATTCGTACCTGCTGATCTCGGCCAGCGCCGTCAGCCAGAACCTCTACCGCGGCGTATTCAAGAAGGACGCCACCGAAAAGCAGGTCATGTGGTGCTCGCGCATCACGCTCGTCATCATCACCATCGTCGCCATGGCGATCGCTTGGAACTCCAATTCCACCATCTTCGGCATCACCTCGTTTGCCTGGGCCGGTTTCGGCGCGGCCTTCGGCCCGCTGATGCTGCTGAGCCTGTTCTGGAAGCGCACGACCTATCAGGGCGCGATCGCCGGCATGGTCGCGGGCGGCGCGATGGTCTTCTTCTGGAAGCTGGTTTTGAAGCCCCTCGGTGGCATGTTCGGCATCTATGAGCTGCTGCCCGCATTCATCTTCAGTGTCCTCGTGATCGTCATCGTCTCCCTCTGCACGGCAGAGCCAGACGCACAGATCGCGGAGGAGTTCGACAAAGTCAAGTCCGGCAAGGGCCTGCAGTAAACAAAAAACAGAAAAAATCGGCGGGTATCCGGCACGAAAGCCGGATACCCGCCGACTT
>ENA-UOOC01000373-UOOC01000373.1-human-gut-metagenome-genome-assembly--contig:-C48old-NODE-373-length-46602-cov-5.998131_pt1 | contig 46602 bp, 45 predicted proteins | sample MGYA00242469_ERZ724016 | MGnify/ENA metagenome assembly ERZ724016 | reverse complement strand
TACCGTTTCGCAGATAGTCACCCACACCAAAACAAAATGACCCACAGGGGGTCATTTTGTTTTGGTGCCGCTGACCGGACTTGAACCGGTACGCTTTTAAGGGCGAGGGATTTTAAGTCCCTTGTGTCTGCCTATTCCACCACAGCGGCTTATTTATCAAGCATTTAGTATTCTATCACAGTACACGCAAAATGTCAATATCTTTTTTTGCGCTCGTTGCGATATTTCTTGATTTTAGCACTCTTATGGTCAAAGCATTAGCACTCATACTTTGTGAGTGCTAATTTTTAACGAAACATAACCGTTCCGTCACACAGCTGTCACAAAAGGGGTCTATATTCATAATTGTCAAAGGGAGATAAGAGCGAGAAGACAAAGAGGTCTTCCGAAAGAATCTCTCCCCTCTTGATAATATCAAAAGAAAGTGATTAAAATGTAACCCCTGTTTTCGCACCGTCATTCATCACAAAAATATAAAACTTAAAATTTTGGAGGCTTAATTATGTTAGTACCTTATGTAAGAAGAAATAATTCACTGTCAGCATTCGATCCGTTCAGAGAGCTTGATGAGCTTGAGCACGCAATTTTCGGCGACGGTCGCTCCACCAAAATGGCTGCGTTCTCCACCGATATCAAGGATAACGGCGACCACTACACCCTCGAAGCCGACCTTCCGGGAGTCAAGAAGGACGATATCAAGCTTGATTTGACCGACAACGTTCTCACAATCAACGCCGAGCGTCACTCCGAGTATGAGGAAAAGGACAAGAAGGGCAATTACGTCCGCTGCGAGCGTTCGTATGGCTCTTATCAGAGAAGCTTCGATACAACCGGAATCGATACAGACAACATCGAGGCCGAATTCGTTGATGGCGTTTTAAAGCTCACACTTCCCAAGATTAAGGAAGTCAAGCCGGAATCCCGCAGACTTGAAATCAAATAAACCGCAAATTTCCCCGCGGATGAATACAAAATCCACGTTCTGAGCAAAATATCAATATAAACATTATTACAAAGCTTTTTCAGAAAGGAAGCACCATTATGTTAGTACCTTATGTAAGAAGAAATAATTCACTGTCAGCATTCGACCCGTTCAGAGAGCTTGATGAGCTTGAGCGCGCATTCTTCGGCGACGGTCGCTCCACCAAAATGGCTGCGTTCTCCACCGATATCAAGGATAACGGCGACCACTACACCCTCGAAGCCGACCTTCCGGGAGTCAAGAAGGACGATATCAAGCTTGATTTGACCGACAACGTTCTCACAATCAACGCCGAGCGTCACTCCGAGTATGAAGAGAAGGACAAGAAGGGCAACTATGTCCGCTGTGAACGCTCCTACGGCTCTTATCAGAGAAGCTTCGACACCACCGGTATCGATACAGACAATATCGAAGCCGAGTTCGTCGACGGCGTTTTAAAGCTCACACTTCCCAAGATCAAGGAAGTTAAGCCGGAATCCCGCAGACTTGAAATCAAGTAAGCTGTTGTTAAGAATCTCCTCTCAGCATTTACGGATTCATATCTCCCCTCTGCATTGCTGCGGAGGGGATTTTTGTATGTATGCGACTTGATTCATTGTGGCGGAACCTCCACCGTCTCCTTTAAAATCAGCAGGAATCCGGCATCAAATGTAACAGCCGTCGGGACTAACGAATAAAACTTTGTACCCTCGCCAACCGTGTTTTCATCGCAATACTGCATGTAAACCATGTTTTTAGCAATATATAGGAAGTTATCGTAGTTGCGATTCAAGGATTTTTCGAGATTATCAAGCTTATCTCCCGACGAAACAGGCGTGCAGAACTCCTGCTTGGCGATATGCTCCCTGATTTCAAGCACAGAGAGAGGTGCGCCGCTTTCATCCACCCAATAATAGTTGTTGGTGATATCCAGCATTACCCATTTGTTCAGCGAACTGTCCCACACCTCGTTGACAACATGGCAGTCGGTGTCATAGACAGAATTCGGACATATCCACCCCTTGCGGGAGTAGATACCAAGCGCCAGACACATCACGTTCAGTATCTGAGCCTTGGCGCGGCAGTTTATGCCCTGCTTTTTGTTGTCTAAGCTGTACTCTAAAAGTGCAAGGGCGTTCATCTCTACGTGATTGTCATAGTCCGATTTGTGGCGGAGCCTGCCCGAATATTCGTTCATAAGAGCCGAAGCCTTTTCAAATTCCGTTCCGTCTCCTGCGGTTTCTTTTACGCCGTATTTGCTCAACAGCTCGGGATATTCCTCGTTGTAAAAATCGTATGTAACGGCAAAATCCTCGCCATCCCGGAATTCCAGAGCATTGTATAGAATACCAGCTTCCATATAGTATATCTCGTCGGTCGACTGCAAATAGGACGTCTGGGTGATCCAGTCGCCGTTTCCGGTCAGCATATAGGCTGAAAATGCTATGAGCAGAGCTATTATCAGAATCAGCAGGCATATTGTTGCCTTTATCTTTTTAGACATGATTGTCCCTCCGAGCTTTGTTCCGCCGACAGGCTTGCTGGATTTTTACCATGACTGCCGTCGGCGGGATTTATGTTATATATAGTACCCGCTGATTCTAAAAGGTTGGCAGGACAGAATAATTTTTCACTAAACGAAAAAAACTTGACAACAGCCAAGACTCATGATAAAATAAAAAGGTATATATGCTCCCAGAAAAGCACATATACCTACTTTATTTTACATTAATAGTATACCACAAATCAAGTCAAAAATCAATCAGCAAATGCAACAAATTTAAGGAGGAATAATTATGGAACTTGACTTATTTTCACAGATGACATCACCGGAGACTCAGACAAAACGGCTTGAATCGCAGATACTCGCCCTTCGCGACCGCGCCATAAGCTACGGCTTGGTGATATCCCAAAAGGACGCTTCTGCCATCGCCGCCGTCGGAGTGGAGCAGCTTCACGAGCAGGAACGGGTGGAATTTGCGCAGAGTGCGGTAGTTAAAATCATCTCAAAATTCATGGAGAGCGGCTATATCTCGCAGCAGGACTTTGTTGAGACTATCTCCGAGCTTATCGGGATTTTCTACGAGGTCAAGGAGGAAAGCCTTGATGTCCTCACCGACGACGAGGTGATATCGGCGATGTTTGACTGCTTTGAAAACGTCAGCAACGGCGACGTTGAGCTTCTGCGCACCAGCGACCTTGAAAATCTCATAAGGCGTGTGCGCGGGCTGCCGTGCGACGACGACTACGACTACGACGAAGACTGACGACCCACGAAAGGTAGGCGCATTAAAATGGATTCATTGCAAAGGCAAAGTGTCCCATTCAACAGCCCCGAAGTCGCACAGCCGCCCTTGGGCGCGCCGGATCGCTCAAACTACACCGCCAGCCTTCTGGCTATCTGCTCGGCGCAGGGGCTTATCTCGCAGGAGCACATAAGAAAAATCCTCGACGAGCTTTTTGAGGAGTTCGCCGAAATAGCCTCGCAGTACACCTTCCGCGAAAGCAGCTCGCTGCGGCGTGAGCTTGCCGAGCAGCTTTATTCCTCGGTGCTGTACCGGTCGGACGTCTATCTCTTATCGCTGGGGTCGGACAAAAAAGCGGTGCAGGTGCTGCAAGTAGTCCCGATGAAGCGGATATTAGAGCTTGGCAGGGAGCTTGTACTCAAAATCCACGAGGGTAACCGCGCCATATTCAAGCGCGCCTACAAATCGCGGCTGGACATAGCCGTTCCCGAATACCGCCATGTTATGCTAAAGGCGTTTGACAGATACTACCGGCGTTACTCTGCGCGATTCAACGCGCGCTCGGTCTGCACGGACATTGACTATCCCCTTATGGGAGGGTCTGCCAATGACATCGAGTATGAGGGCGTGATGTTTATACGCGAGTACTATTCGCGGCTCGCGCTGGAAAACGAGTTCTGCCGGATGTTTGACATCGAGGATATCAAGCAGCTGTTAACGGACAAGTACGGCAGCGGGTTCGGGCTGATCGGCGTTAACATCTGCAAGGCTGTGTGTCAGCGGGTGTTTGACAACATTCTTTTGGGGAGAAGCGGGTTAAGCCTTTCCTGTCAGGATGGGGATATCGAAGCTGTCAAGGCTCTGCGGGAGAATGTGTCGGGAGAGACGCTCTCGCGGGCGGTTATGGATGGGCTGGAGGCGGTTCGGGGAGAGTTACCGAATGAGGAGGTTTATCGGTATATTGCGGGGTTTGTTCCGCGGTATATCAAGTAAAAAACAAGAGCCGACATTTTTCAGTGTCGGCTCCCGATAAGACAGTGTTCAGAAATTATTTTCCTTCGCTCTTCTTAGCGTCGTGTCTTCCAAGAATAAGGCTTACTATAATTCCCAGAATTAGTGCAGTTGCGATAGAGGTTATTGTCAGTGCACCGAGCTTGAGTGAAAGTCCGCCGATACCGCAGACCAGAATCGTGGACACAACAAACAGGTTTCTGTTGTCCTCAAGGTCGACCTTCTGCACCATTTTAAGTCCCGAAACAGCGATAAAGCCGTAGAGCGCAATGCAAACGCCGCCCATTACGCAAGCGGGAATAGAGTTGACAAAGGCAACAAAGGGTGCTACAAAGGATATAACGATAGCAAGGATGGCAGTTGTGATGATTGTCGCGACAGAAGCGTTTCCTGTGATGGCGACGCAGGCGATAGACTCGCCGTATGTAGTGTTAGGGCAGCCGCCTACAATGGCACCTGCCATGGAGCCTACACCGTCGCCGAGAAGTGTGTTTGCAAGACCGGGGTCTGCCAGAAGGTCCTTACCGATGATAGAGGAAATGTTCTTGTGGTCGGCAACATGCTCCGCGAAAACGACGAATGCAACAGGCACATATGCCAGCGCAATAGCGCCGATATAAGAGCCGCTTATGCCGTCAAAACCGCCGAAAGCCTTGATAAAGGTAAACTGCGGAATATGAATAAACGTCTCCAGACCAACTCCGCCGTCTACAAGGTTTGCAAAGCTTTGGAAGCTGATGACTTTAAGAGCGTCAATGCCGGCAGCATTGCCGATAACGGTAAATACAACCGCAACGGCATAGCCAGCCAAAATGCCGATAATAAACGGGATGAGCTTTACCATCTTCTTGCCGAAGGTGGAGCATACAGTGGTGACAATGAGGGTGATAAGTCCCACAAGAATGCAGATGAGGGTAGCCGCCACGGGTGTGCCGTCAGCGTCGGTAACGCCGCCCTTTTGCAGGTCGCCGATGGCATTTCCTGCAAGGGAAAGTCCGATGATGGCAACGGTAGGACCGATAACAACGGTCGGCATGAGCTTATTAAGCCAGCCTACGCCGACAAACTTGACAAGCAGTGCAATAATGACATATACAAGTCCCGCAAAAATTGCGCCGATAATCAAACCGAGGTAGCCCAATTCAACGGTTGCAGCACCTGCAAACGCCGCCGCCATTGAGCCAAGGAATGCAAAGGACGAGCCGAGGAAAACAGGGCTTTTTGCTCTTGTAAAGAGTACATAAACCAAGGTTCCAACGCCTGCGCCGAAAAGTGCCGCCGCCGAATCCATAGCGGGGTGGGTAACGCCGTCTGAGAGGGTCGCGCCGTTAGTGATGACTGGCACAACAAGAGTAGCTGCCATAATCGCTAAAAGCTGCTGAATTGCAAAGATAATCATTTGCCCGAACTTAGGCTTGTCCGAGATACCGTAAGTTAGTTTCATTTTTTCCATTCCTTTCTTTTTGACCCCAAATTTGTTCCGCTTTTGCCGTGCCTTAGCACGGCAAAATTCGCGCCGCCGTTTGGCACGAAAGGTACAAATTTGTCGTTTTGAAGTCTTAGCTTCAAAACGTTTCCTCCATTATTTTATTTTCATCTATCGAGAAGCATTACTGCCGTCTCTTCTTCAAATGGCGGGATGCTTACGCTCACCTGCTCTGTGTGCGAGGTGGGAACGCTTTTTCCCACGTAGTCCGCCCGAATGGGAAGCTCGCGGTGACCTCTGTCTATCAGAATAGCCAGCTGGATGGATTTAGGTCTGCCCATCGAGAAAACCGCTTCAATTGCTGCGCGGGCAGTCCTGCCGGTGTAGAGGACATCGTCCACCAAGACAACGTTTTTGGAGACTACAGAAAAATCAAGGCTTGCCTTTTTTACAAGGGGCGATTCGCCCACGGCTGTAAGGTCGTCCCGATAAAAGCTGATGTCTATATCCCCGCACGGGACACAGACCCCCTCGATATTTCTGATATTCTCGGCAATCCGCCTTGCAAGCTCGGCTCCGCGGCGGCGTATGCCTATTATCACAACGTCCTGCGCTCCCCTGTTTTTTTCAAGAATCTCATGAGAAATACGCGTGAGAGCGCGCTTTACGGCGGATTCATCCATAAGTACTGCCTTAACTCCCATAAAAATCCTCCCGAAATAAAACAGTTCTACCGCCGCAAGAACGATAGAACGCAAAAACAAAATAAATTATCGTATCTTCCGGCATCTCTGTACCGCAATTAAAGACCGAAATTATTATAGACCCTTTGTCGGGATTTGTCAAGGGCTTTGGCTGGATTTTTCATTTTGTCGTTTCCACCGTCACGCAGGTGACGGCATCTGCTTTGTAATCGCCGTACTTTTGTTTGCCGTCACGCATTGCGTTTACTCCGTCGTTGATTTTTCTTTGATATGTAGGCAAGCCTCTGCATATATCGCTATTTTGCTTGCAATTGCAGGACGTAAACGCCCGACTTTTGTTTAGGAGGATATCCCGATGCCCAAGTAATGTTGTCTACCCCACCGTCGCGCCACTGTAGATAGTATTTCTATCGCAGTTCCTGCGGGAGCCGTACAGAGTGCGGGCGGAGGTCTACGCGCTCTGCGCGTGGGCGGCAAGCGTTAACAGCGGGTATCCTTACCCACTGTTAACGCTTGCCGCCCGGACGCCTGCGGCGTCCAGACCTCCGCAACCCTGCTATGTATCCGAGGCGCGACTCCCTCTGAGCAAACGCAAAACAACCCCATACAAAAATGAGGTGCCAGACTTCCCCCGACACTTTTCGCCGCTATAAAGTGTACAAAAAATCGCCGCAAAATCCATCATTCAGTGATTTTGCAGCGATTTTCTTGTATACAATTTAAACGGCGAATAGTATTACACCTCATCGCTATTACTTCATCTCGCCTGCGACCTTCAAACGCACCTCCGCGCGCTGAAGCTTCAGCTTAGCCAGACTCCTCTTAGCCTCGCTGACCTGCTCCTCGCCGGCAAGCCTTGCAAGCGCCTTTTTCTTTGCCGCCTTTGCGCGCTCGACGTTGATATTCTCCGCCCACTCAAAGGTGGTGGGAGCAAGCAGGGCTTCGTTGTCCATGAACGTAAGCATGCCTCCGCAGCAGGCGGCTCTTTTCGGCTCCGCGCCGCTTTCGGTGTAGACCCTGCATTCGCCCAGACCCACAGCCGTCAGGTAAGGAATATGGTCGGCAAACACCGCCACCTCGCCGTCTACAGCTCTGAGCGATAGCTGGTAGGCATCGCCGTCGTAAAATATACCGTCCGGCGACATTATTTTTAGCTTGAATGTGTTCACCCTGCGGCACTCCTTACTTCATGCTTTTAGCTTTTTCTATGACATCCTCTATGGTTCCGGCGAACAGGAAGGCTGATTCTGGCAGGTCGTCGTGCTTGCCCTCGATGATCTCCTTAAAGCCCCTTACAGTTTCGGCGACAGGCACGTACTTTCCGACATAGCCGGTAAACTGCTCGGCAACCGTAAACGGCTGAGAAAGGAATCTTTGCACCTTTCTTGCGCGGGCAACGGTAAGCTTATCTTCCTCGGAAAGCTCATCCATGCCCATTATGGCAATTATATCCTGCAATTCCTTGTATCTCTGAAGGATTCTTTGAACGTCCCTTGCGACTCTGTAATGCTCCTCGCCGACTATCTCGGCGGTGAGGATTCGTGATGTCGAATCCAGCGGGTCAACGGCGGGATATATACCCAATGAAGCTATCGAACGGCTTAAAACGGTCGTAGCGTCGAGATGCGCAAACGTCGTCGCCGGTGCGGGGTCGGTTAAGTCGTCCGCGGGGACGTAAACCGCCTGAACCGAGGTGATAGAGCCGTTCTTTGTGGAAGTTATGCGTTCCTGCAATGCACCCATTTCGGTTGCAAGGGTGGGCTGATATCCGACCTCTGAAGGCATACGTCCTAAAAGTGCGGATACCTCCGAGCCTGCCTGAGTAAAGCGGAAAATGTTATCTATAAACAAAAGAACGTCCTGATGTTCTCTGTCTCTGAAATACTCAGCCATGGTAAGTCCTGTCAGACCTACTCTCATTCTTGCTCCCGGAGGCTCGTTCATCTGACCGTAAACCAAAGCGGTTTTGGAAAGAACTCCCGATTCCTTCATTTCGTTGTAGAGGTCGTTGCCCTCACGGGTGCGCTCGCCAACTCCGGTGAATACCGAAATGCCGCCGTGCTCCTTGGCAACGTTGTTGATAAGCTCCTGAATCAGAACCGTCTTGCCTACTCCGGCACCGCCGAACAGACCTATCTTACCGCCCTTGGCATACGGGCAGATAAGGTCGACTACCTTGATTCCGGTTTCCAGAATTTCGGTTCGGGTCTGCTGTTCGCTGTAGTCGGGTGCAGGACGGTGAATCGGCCAGCGTTCTGCGGTCTGGGGGGTGGGCATATTGTCAATGCTTTCGCCCAAAAGATTGAAGATTCTTCCCAGCGTTTCCTTGCCGACCGGCACGCTTATGGGTGCGCCGGTGTCAACAGCGTCGATTCCTCTGGGAAGACCGTCGGTCGAGCTCATAGCTATGCACCTTACAACGCTGTCGCCGATGTGCTGCGCGACCTCAAGCACGATATGCCTAGAATCGTAGTCGATGGTGACCGCATTGTTAAGCTCGGGCAGATGACCCTCTTCAAAGCGGATATCCAGAACAGGTCCGATTATCTGGGTTACCTTTCCTATGTTTTTTGTATTTTTATCCATTTTATGACCGTTCCTTTCGGTTAAAGTCAGATTATTTATGATTGCGAGCCGGACACTATCTCGGTGATCTGCTGAGTGATAGCGCTCTTTCTTGCCTTATTGTACTTAAGCTGAAGGTCGGCGATGATATCCTCGGCGTTGGAGGTTGCGTTTTCCATGGCTATACGCCTTGCCGCAAGCTCGCTTGCGTGGGATTCGCACACCGCTCCCCAGATAAGCCCCGCAAGGCTGTCTGGCACGATATGGTCGAACACCGAAGCCGGCGAAGGCTCAATAAGCACATACGGCTTGGGTCCTGCGTTGTCCGAGCCTAATTGCGAATCCAGCGGCAGAAGCTTAAGCGAACCCGGGTTCTGGGAAAGCATGGAAGCAAAGTTTGTATATACAACATAAAGCTCGTCGAACTCTTCGCGGGTGTACATATCACTTAAAAGCCTGCTCATTTCAAAGCAGTCGCCAACGGTTACATCCTCGCACACGGCGTAATCGTCCGAGACGATTTCATAGCCTCTGCGCACAAAATGGTCAAGCGCGCGCTTGCCTATGGGAAGTATCACCGCGTTTTTGCCCTCTAAAAGCTCGGAGCAGTATTTGAAAAGACAGTTATTATACCCGCCGGCAAGACCTCTGTCTCCCGCTATCGCAATAACGCAGGTCTTTCTTACCTCCCTTGCGCGGCAGTAGCCCGAATCGGGTGCGGTGCTCGAAGCGGCTATATCGCAAAGCTGCGAGTAAAGCTCGGTATAGAAAGGACGGCACCTTGTAATGCGATCCATCGCCTTGGTAAGCTTGGATATTGCAACAAGCTCCATCGCCTTGGTTATCTTGCTTGTGCCGGTTATACTTTTTATTCGGAGGTTTATCTCCTTCATCGAAGCCGTGGCAAATTCCTCCTTTCAGATAGAAATGCTTATACGCAAGCCTTTATTTATGGGTCTTGATAAACTTGTCGGTAAAATCGGCTATTGCGGCTTCAAGCTTTTGCTTGGTTTCGCCGGTCATGGAAGCACCCGAAGCTATCACGTCCAAAAGCTCGCGCTGGTATGAGTTCATCTCAAAGTAAAGCTCCTTTTCATACTGCTTTACAAGGCTTACAGGCACGTCTCTGAGATAGTTATTTACCACCGCAAAGATTATGCAAACCTGCAATTCTACCGGAACAGGGCTGTTTCTGTCCTGCTTTAAAACCTCTACTATGCGCTCGCCCTGAGCTAAACGCTCCTTGGTGTCCTTATCCAGATCGGAGCCGAACTGAGCAAACGACTGAAGCTCGCGGTACTGCGAATACAGCAGTTTAAGTGTACCCGAAACCTGCTTCATTGCCTTAAGCTGAGCCGCGCCGCCTACTCGGCTTACCGAGATACCAGGGTTTACCGCGGGCATGATTCCGGCGTTGAACAGCTCAGTTTCCAAGAACACCTGTCCGTCGGTGATGGATATTACGTTGGTGGGGATATACGCCGAAACGTCTCCCGCCTGAGTCTCTATTATCGGAAGAGCCGTCAGCGAACCGCCGCCCATATCGTCGGACAGTCTCGCCGCTCTTTCAAGCAGTCTTGAATGGAGATAGAAGACGTCTCCGGGGTAGGCTTCACGTCCCGGCGGACGCCTGATTAAAAGCGAAAGTGTGCGGTAAGCAACGGCGTGCTTGGACAAATCGTCGTAGATAATAAGCGCGTCGCGCCCCTGCTTCATGAAATATTCGCCCATGGTGCAGCCGGCATAAGGGGCGATATATTGCAGGGTGGGAAGCTCGCTTGCGGTGGAGCTTACTACTATGGTGTAGTCCATAGCTCCTGCCTTGTAAAGCGTTTCCACCATCTGAACAACGGTTGAGTTTTTCTGACCGATGGCAACATATATACAGATGCAGTTTTTGCCCTTCTGGTTTATAATGGTATCTGCGGCGATGGCAGTTTTACCGGTCTGTCTGTCGCCGATGATAAGCTCGCGCTGACCGCGACCTATCGGTATCATAGAGTCGATTGCCTTGATACCCGTCTGCAACGGAACGCTTACCGACTTTCTTTCAATAATGCCTGTGGCTTTCTGCTCGATGGGGAGCATTTTATCGCACTTTATTGGTCCCTTGCCGTCAACCGGCTGACCTAAAGCGTTTACTACTCTGCCGATAAGACCGTCGCCAACAGGGACGGACACTACCGCACCAGTGCGCTTTACGGTGTCGCCCTCGCGCACGCCCTCGTCGGTGCCGAGCATAACTACCGAAACAAAGTCCTCTTCCAGATTAAGAGCCATGCCGTAGGTGCCGTTGGAAAACTGCACAAGCTCGTTGGAAAGGCAGTTGTCCAAGCCGTAAACCGAAGCAATACCGTCGCCGACGGTTACAACGCTTCCGGTTTCGGACATCTCCGCTTTAGCTTCGTAATTCTTTATCTGAGCCTTTATAAGGCTGCTGATTTCGTCTAAATTCATATTTAATATGCAATCCTTTCTTTACAAGCAGATTTACCCTTAGTATCTGCTCATAAGGGATTTTTTCATAGCTTCAAGCTTATTCTTAACGCTTGCGTCGAACCGCTTGCCGCCGTATTCCAGCCTGATTCCGCCCAAGCAAGCCTTGTCAACCTTGCAGGTAAGCAGAATTTTGCTGCCGGTCTTTTCGGAAAGCTTTTGTATCAGCCTTTGCTTTTGAGACTCGCTCAGCTCGACCGCCGAGGTCGCAGTTACTGCCAGAATACCGTTAGCCTCGCAGTAAAGCTTTTCATACTCCACGCGGCATTTCGGAACGATATGGAATATCCGCTTTTCGGCAAGGATCTTAAGCATATTTACAAGATACCTGTTTGCCCTGCCGCCGAAGATATCCTCCACCGTCTGCGCGCGCTCCTCAGTCGAAAGTCTGGGGTTGGATAAAAGCCTTTTCAGCTCGGGGTTATCCTCAAAGACCTTTGCAACGCCCGATAAGTCCTCAAAAATCTCGTTCTGGGCGTTTTCCTCACAGGCGAGCTTATATAAAGCCGTGCCGTATTCGCTTGCGTAATTGTTTATCATAGATCGTCACCCAGGCTCTCTATTGCGCTGTCGATAAGTTCGGAGTGGGCTTTGGAATCGATTTCCTTTGCAGCGACCTCGGAGGCTAAATCCACCACCATTTCGGCAATGGAGTTCTTCATATCCTGAGCCGCCTTGCGCTTTGCAAGCTCGATATCCTCGTCGGCGTTTCTAAGACGCCGTTCGGCTTCCGACTTTGCAGCCGCAACTATCTCGCCGGACTCCTGCTTGGCGCGCTCTGACGCCGATTTAATAAGGCTGTCAGCCTCTTCCTTAACGTCCACAAGCTTCTTTTCATATGCCGCCTTGTCCTGATTTGCCTTTGTCAAAGCCTTATCAGCGTCGGAATAGATTTTATTTACCTCATCCTCGCGCTGCTTTAAGATATTCTGAACCGGCTTGAACAGGAACTTTTTTAAGATAAGCACCAGTATAAGCAGGTTGCCGATAGCCATAACAATGTGCCAGACGTTCAGAGAAAGAAAGTCAAGGACCTCGGAAGTGCCTGCGCTTAATAAGCTTACTTTTAATAAGCCTGCGCTAAACAACATTTTAATACAACTCCCTTGTTAAATAGGTATTAAAGTCTCTTTAAGAACAGTCCGGGTGCCAAGAAGATGAGAAGAAGTCCGACGATAAAGCCGTAAAGACCGGTGGTCTCCGCAACCGCGCAGCCCATCAGCATGGTGGTGGTAACCTTACCTCTCTGCTCAGGCTGACGAGCAATTGCCTCGCAAGCCTTACCTACAGCGTAGCCCTCACCTATACCGGGACCTATACCGGCGATCATTGAAAGTCCTGCGCCGATTGCACATCCCATTAATACTAATGCTCTTTCCATAATTGTACAAATCCTTTCGTTAATATATTGTTTTATTGTTGATGATATTTCAAGAGCTCACCCGATATCGGGCTTGCTCAGGCTTTTAAGATTACGCTTCGTCCTTGTCCGCGGCGGCAGAGATATAAAGCATGGTGAGCATGCAGAATATGAACGCCTGCAAAATGCCGCTGAAAACGTCGAAGTAAAGCGACAGCACCGCCGGAACGCCCAGCTGCAATATCGGAAGCTTTGCGGCAGCCTCGCCCAGAAATCCCGGAAGCCAGCCGAACAATGCGTTATTTGCTGCTGCCAATGCAGAGTAGACAAGTATAGAAATTACCGAACCCGAAGCCACGTTGCCGAACATACGGCAAGCCATGGAGATGGGCGTTGCAATCTCGCCGATGATGTTCATGGGGGTCATCAGGAAGATCGGCTCGGTAAGTCCCTTTAGGTAGCCGCCGAAGCGGTTTGTCTTGATTTTATAATAGGTTATCAGGAAGAATGTGACAAGCGCCCAGCCAAGGGTGGTGTTAAGGTCGCTGGTAGGCGGGTACATCCCCAAGAGTGAAATAAGGCTGGAACACATTGCAAGTGAGAAGAGCGCCGCTATGAACGGCGTGAAGCCTGTAAACCGCTTGCCCATGTTCTCCTCGACAAGGTTTGTAACCGTCTTTACAAGGTACTCGGCGATCAGCTGACGCTTTGAGGTTGGTCTGACCTTTAAATCGCGGGTAAGCCAGATGCAGAACCCTGCAATCGCCGCCATTACTATCCACATATTTACCTGAGTTTCGGTGATAGTCAGCCCGAATGGAAGCCGCAAGAGTATTTTCGCACCGGTTACTTCAATGTCTCCCATCAGTCCTCACTCTCCTTTTCGTTGTCGCTGTTCGTGCCGGATGTGTCCGCGTCAGACGTATCCGTGCCGGATGTGTCCGTGTCGGACGTATACATATTTTTAGTACCCTTTATCAACTGCCACAAAGCAATGGATATCCTTGGAAATATGACTGCCAGCAGCATGGGAACCCAGTTGATAAGCTCTAAGCCTGTGGCAAGATACAGTCCCGCGCCCATAAGGGCTATCAGCAAAAGCATTCTTGCCGAATATGAGGCTTGTATGCGCTTTTTAGCGTCATCAGGGTCGCCGGAAGCGGCTTTTGTCACTGCCCGCGCGAACAGGAAGTAATATAGTATCATCACCGCACTGCCCCACAGCGCTCCCCATACCACGCGCAAATCAAACTTGCCTATCACCGCGAAGACGGCAATAGTTATAAGCTCCAGTATCGCTAACCCCGCGATTATCGGAAGCATAAAGCCTTTTATGGCGCTTTTGTTTTCAGAATTATCCATTATAATACCCCATGATAAAAGTAATCGTTATATAGTATAAAACAAAAATCTAAATTTGTAAAGATATTTTAGAGAATAATTTTAATATTTCTGTGATGACGTTGTGAAAAACCACTTAAATTGGGTGTCATTAATTGTTTGATTTGCCGATATTAAGCGGGAGTAAAAAATGTTATAATTACTCTGTACTTATTTCAGACTGAAAGTTGTAAGTCCGTAAGCGGCATAACAGCTGTGCACGCCCCATCGCACCGCTTCTTACTGCCGATTAATGGCTTTCTTTCAGGCTGAAATCAGTATTTTACTTGGAACATCTATTTACTGATCAGAATGGAGAATATTATGAAGAGATTATTAGCTTTACTTACCGTTTTAGTTCTTATGTTCAGCCTGAGCTGCTGTGCAGACACCAATGCCGAAGACGGCGGCGCAAAGGAATCAAAGCTCAAAGCAAGCCTTACCAATCCCGAACTCACCTATTCAAAGGAGGAGCTTGAAGCCCTTAAGGAGGGCTATCACTACTCCTACGACTATGACGTACCCGCGCTTTACAAGTACTTTGAGGGCAGATGTCAGATAGGCTGCATTGTTAATTCATGGCAGATATCCAATCCCGATGATACCATGTACAAGAGCCTTGCAAAGAACTACAACATCTACGTTATGGAAAACGAGTTCAAGCCGTCCAGCATTAACCCCGCACCCGGCGTTTACAACTTCGACCCCTGCGACGCTTTTGTAAAGTTTGCAGACGAGGCGGGTGCAGCCACAAGAGGACACACCCTGCTCTGGCATGCTCAGATTCCGGATTGGTGGTTTAAGGCTGATCCATCAAATGAAAAGAGCGTCGTAGAATGTGACAAAGACGGCGAACTGGCTTCGAGCGAGCAGCTTGTCGAGCGCGTGGAGGAGTACATAACCAAGGTTGTCACCCGCTATAAGGGCGATATCGACTACTGGGACGTATGCAACGAGGTTCTGAACGCCGACAGCATCCGCACCAAGAACGACGCTAATTCCTACTGGGCTGAAATCGTGGGAGATCTCGACGGCAACGGATATCTTGACGATTACGTTGAGATAGCCTTTAATGCAGCGCGCGCTGCCGACGAAGACGCAGTTTTGATGATCAACGACTTCAACCTTGAGTGGCAAGACACTAAGGTTCAGGCTATGTACGACATGGTTGAGCGTATGCTTCGCAAGGGCGTTCGTATCGACGGCGTTGGCTTCCAGTCGCATATTGCCGTGGATACGAACATTGAAACCTACCGCAAGGAGCTTGAAAAGATAGCCTCGCTTGCCGATATCTACGACGAGTGCTTTCCCGAACACAAGGGCGAGTTCAGAATCCAGATTACCGAGCTGGATATGAATATGTACGTAGGAGCATACCGCGATAAGCACTTTGTAAAGTGGACCGACGAGGACAAGGCACGCAATGCAAAGCAGTATGCCGACCTTATGAGCATGTTCTTAGAGTTCGCCGACAGGGGTGTTTTAGACGCTGTAGTCTTCTGGACTCCCGACGACGGTCACTCCTGGCTTAACGACAACAAAAACGGTATGCCCTCGCTCTACAAAGACGATATGGCTTTAAAGGAAGCCTACTTCGCGTTTGTAGAAACCTCATTCAACGAAAAGAAGGAGAATTGATTTAGTCATGAAAAGACTGCTTTCACGCGTTACCGCGCTTTCTTTAGCCGCTTGTATGCTGCTTAGCCTTAGCTCCTGCGGTGAAAAGAAGCCCGATTACCCCACCAAGGCGGAGCTTACCACCGACACCCTCACCTATTCCCAAGAAGAGCTTGAAGCTTTAAAGTCGGGCGAGCATTACGTTGCAGACGCCGACGTTCCCGCGCTTTACAAGTACTACGAGGGCAGGGTGAAAATAGGCGTTGCCTTTACCACAAGGCAGATTCACGAGATTGTCGACCCCACCGAGCTGTCCATTCGGGACGGCATAATCAAGCACTACAACATGTATACACTGGGCAACGAGTTTAAGCCCGACCATATGAACCCCTCTGAGGGCGTATATAACTTCACCGACGCCGACGAGTTTGTGGAGTTCGCCGAAGCCGCCGGGGCTGACGTGCGCGGTCACACCCTTGTATGGCACTCTCAGGTGCCGCAGTGGTGGTTCAAGGCAGACCCTGCCGACACAAGGACTCTTGAAGAGTGCAGGGAAGCAGGTGCTTTATGCTCAAGCGAGGTTCTGCAGGAAAGAATCACAAAGTATATAACCGATGTCGTCACCAGATACAAGGATACCGTGGACGTATGGGACGTATGCAACGAAGTCTTGAATGCAACCGAAATAAGAAATATTAACGACGATTCCTACTGGGCGGAAATTATGGGAGATGTTGATGGTAACGGCTTCAAAGACGATTACGTTGAAATAGCCTTTAACGCCGCCAGAGCTGCCGACGAGGACGCTGTTCTTATGATAAACGACTTCAACATGGAGTGGCAGGACAGCAAAACTCAGGCTATGTATGACATGGTTGAACGTATGCTGCGCAAGGGAGTAAGAATCGACGGCGTTGGCTTCCAGTCGCATATAGGTCTCGACTGCAACGTTGAAAAGTACAGGCAGAATATTGAAAAGATAGCCTCGCTCGCCGCGATTTACGACGAGTGCTTCCCCGAACACAAGGGCAATTTCAGAGTTCAGATAACCGAGCTTGATATGAATATGTTCGTCGGTGCGAACTCCGACGGTGCGTTTATGAAGTGGACCGAGGAAGACTTTGCAAAGCAGGCCGAGAAGTATCGCGAGCTGATGGATATGTTCATGGACTTTGTAGACGAGGGCGTTATCGACGCGATTGTCTTCTGGGGAACCGACGACGAGAATTCCTGGCTGAACACCACACCAAAGCTGAGAAGAAACGCTTCGCTGCTGTTTGACAGAGATCTGTCGCTTAAGCCTGCGTATTTCGCGGTTGCGGAAGCTTCGTTCAGAAAGTGATAAGTGATATCGCTTTTCTGTTTTGAAATTGATTTATAGATTGGAGATTGCTTAGCCGCCTTGGATTTTCCGGGCGGCAAAGCTTTGTCCGGTGCAAAAATCCCTGCCGCCAAACGCTTTATTTGTGCAAATATACAATGTTGAAAACATATATTGACATCCGAAAAAATACGTATTATAATGTTACCAACTGATAGAGGCGCAGTATATCAAAAGTAGATTCATTCTTGAACGTCAGCCAAGGCGGGATGTGTCGAAAGGGGTAGCTGCCGAGGACGCTTAAAGGCAAAGAAGTGGTCCGGCGGTGCGGTCAATATCCGCAGCGCTGTCGCACGTTGGGTGCGGAGAGCTATCGAAGAATTTTGTATTCTCATGCTGAGCGTTTCGCATAAGATTGAAACGTACCAAGGTGTGCTGATATATCTTTCTTGGGTAGTTGCCTTTATGGGTAACTGCTTTTTTATTTGGAAAGGATAGGTAAACTGTAAGATGAAAAACACTGTATTCACAGGCGCGGCGACTGCGCTTATCACCCCATTCAAAAACCGCGCTATAGACTTTGGCTCTTTCGAGAGGAGTCTCGAACAGCAGATTGCGGGCGGCATAAGCGCGCTTGTCGTTTCGGGAACCACCGGCGAAGGCTCCACCCTCACCGATGGCGAGCACAGGGAGCTTATTAAGTTCGCGGTTGAAAAGGTCGCGGGACGTGTGCCGGTAATCGCGGGGACAGGCTCGAACGACACCGCATATGCAATTGACCTTTCGCAGTATGCCTGCTCTGTCGGGGCGGACGCTCTGCTTTTAGTCACACCATATTACAACAAGGCTACTCAGGAGGGCTTGTATCAGAGCTTTAAGATGATTGCTGATAGCGTGGATAAGCCCTGTATTTTGTACAACGTCCCCTCCCGCACCGGCTGCAACATCCTTCCGGCGACTGCGGCAAGGCTGGCGGACGTTGATAACATCGTTGGCATAAAGGAAGCCAGCGGGGACATCTCCCAGATTGCCGAGCTTGCACGCGTCTGCGGGGATAAGCTCGACATCTACTCAGGCAACGACAATCAGATCGTTCCTATTCTTTCGCTGGGCGGCAAGGGCGTAATTTCGGTGCTTTCAAACGTCCTTCCGGAAAAGACAAATGAGATATGCACACGCTTCTTTGAAGGAGACGTTAAGGGCGCGCTCGAATTGCAGCTGCACTATCTTCCCCTTATAGACGCGCTTTTCAGCGAGGTCAACCCGATTCCGATAAAGGCTGCGATGTCTGCTATGGGACTGGGCGAAAATTCGCTCCGCCTGCCACTGACTCCTATGAGCGAAGGCAAGGCAGCGCATCTATATGAACTCATGAAGAGCGAGGGGCTGATCTGAAAATGAAGACTATACTAACAGACAACGTGACGGTTCGGGAAGGCGAGCTTTACTTCGGCGAACACAGCTGTGTGGCTCTTGCCAAAAAATACTCCACTCCCCTTTACATAATGGACGAGGAGCGCATACGCCGCAACTGCCGCGAGTATGCATCCTCTATAAAAGAGGCTTTCGGCGACGGTTCTATGGCTATTTATGCCTCAAAGGCGGCAAGCTTCAAGCGGATTTATGAAATTATCCACGAGGAGGGCTTGGGCGCGGACGTTGTGTCCGTCGGCGAGATTTACACCGCGCTTAAGGCGGGATTTCCAATGGAAAAAGCCTTCTTCCAGGGCAACAACAAAACGGATGAAGACATCCGCTTTGCGATAAAGTCGGGCGTGGGCTACTTCGTTTGCGACAACTACGAGGAGGTAGAAGCGATTGATACTATCGCCGGTGAGATGGGCGTTAAGCAGAAGATTCTTCTTCGCCTCACCCCAGGAATTGACCCCCACACCTACGCCGCGGTGGCGACCGGCAAGGTGGATTCAAAGTTCGGCACGGCGATTGAGACCGGTCAGGCGGAGGAAATTGCAGCGTTTGCGCTCTCGAAAAAGAACATTGAGCTTATGGGCTTCCACTGTCACGTCGGCTCGATGGTGTTCGAGTCCTCGACATTCGTGCGCAGCGCGGAAATCATGCTGGAATTTATTGCAAGTATCAAAGAAAAATACGGTTACGAGGCAAAAATTCTCGATCTCGGCGGCGGCTACGGCGTGAGATACGTTGACGGTCAGCCGGATATATCAATCTCGGATAACATAGCGCAAGTTTCAAAATTTATTTCGGAGATGTGCCACAGGCTTGATATTGCGCGCCCCGACATCATCTTCGAGCCGGGCAGAAGCATAGTCGCCGACGCCGGCATCACCCTTTACACCGCAGGAACAGTCAAGAAGATAACCGGCTACAAGAACTACGTCTCGGTAGACGGCGGCATGACAGATAACCCCAGATACGCGCTGTATCAGTCGCAATACACCGTTGTAACGGCGAACAAGCCGGAGCCTGCTCAGACTATCAAGTGCGATCTTGTGGGCAGGTGCTGCGAGTCGGGAGACATAATCCAGCCGGAGGTCGACTTCCCTGCCGACATCGCGCGCGGGGATATCGTCGCGGTGCTGACGACAGGCGCTTACAATTATTCTATGGCTTCTAATTACAACCGCATTGCGCGTCCGCCGGTGGTTATGGTGGGCGGGGAAAGAGACTATGTTGCCGTTAAGAGGGAGAGTCTTGAGGATTTGGTTTTGAATGATGTTTGAGGGGCGTTCTCACTTCGGGCGTTTAAGTGAAGAGAGAACAGAGAAAAGAGAAGAGTGAAGAGATAAGGTGTCGGCTTCGCCGACGTATCTTTTGGCGGCTCCGCCGCTCGGCACTCGCTTTGATTTTGTGGTGTGAGGTTTGCGGGTAGGCGCGCCCGCACTGCTTTGTGGGGACGCGGCGTGTGGATGGCTCAGCCATCCGGACGGCAACGCCGTCCAGACCTCCGCCCGCAGGTAGTGCGACTCCCGCAGTAACTGCGATAGAACAACTATCTATATGGGCGCGGCGGTGGGTACCAGCCGACTGATAAGCCCCCACCATCCCGAAAAACAATTTCCTAAGAAGGAGAAACATATATGAAATTCACCAAAATGCATGGCTGCGGCAACGACTACATATACATCAACGGCTTTATCGAAAGCTGCGACGACTGGGGTGCGCTTTCTGAAAAGCTCTCCGACCGCCACTTTTCTGTCGGCAGCGACGGCGTTATAGTCATCCTGCCTTCCGATGTCGCCGACTTCCGTATGCGTATGTTCAACGCCGACGGCAGCGAGGGCAAAATGTGCGGCAACGGCTCGCGGTGCGTGGCAAAATACTGCTTCGACAAGGGTCTGACCGATAAGACCGAGTTCACTTTAGAAACCCTCGCGGGGATAAAAACGCTGTCGCTTCAGGTGGAGAACGGTGTTACAAAAAGCGTGTCGGTCGGCATGGGCAGGGCGGAGTTTTCGTCCAATAAAGTGCCTGTTATCTGGGACGGAGATGAGGTCGTCAACCAAAAGCTCTCGCTTTCAAGCGGAGACTGGAACGTCACCTGCGTTTCGATGGGCAATCCCCACTGCGTTACATTCATTCAGGATAGCCCGCGCACGCTGAATCTTGAAAGTATTGGTCCCGAATTTGAAAACAACGCCATCTTCCCCGAACGTGTGAACACCGAGTTCATCAGGGTGATAGACGATAAGACCCTTGAAATGCGCGTCTGGGAGCGCGGCAGCGGCGAAACCCTTGCCTGCGGAACGGGAGCCTGCGCCTCGGTTGCGGCAGCTGTCAAGAACGGCATTTGCAGGGCGGGCGAGGAAATTACCGTAAAGCTCTTGGGCGGAGACCTGAACATCACTTGCTCGGAAGATTATGAGATTACCATGCGCGGTCCTGCTGAGATTGCGTTTGAAGGCGAAGTCGCGCTGTAATCACGAAAAATATGAAAGGAAAATTTTGTATGAAAGTCAATCCCAACTACACTAAAATAAAGGAAAGCTACCTGTTTGCCGAGGTTGCCGCGCGCACTGCAAAGTATGCGAGCGCGCACCTCGAGGCTAAAATCATAAAAATGGGTATCGGCGACGTCACCCTGCCGCTCTGCCCCGCCGTTATCGAGGCTATGCACAAGGCGGTCTCCGAGATGGGAGTCAAGGAGACATTCAAGGGCTACGGCGAGTATCGCGGCTACGATTTCCTCTGTGAAAGCATCTGCCGCTACTACAAGACTTTCGGCGTTGACATCGAAACCGAGGAGGTATTCGTCTCCGAGGGCGCAAAGAGCGATCTTGGCAACATACTTGACCTGTTCGACAACGACAACACCGTTCTTGTCACCGACCCCGTTTACCCTGTCTATGTTGACACCAACATCATGGCAGGCAGAAAGGTTATCTATGCCGACGCTACCGAGGCTAACGACTTTTTGCCCCTGCCCGACCCCAGCGTTCATGCGGATATAATATACCTCTGCTCGCCCAATAACCCCACCGGCGCGGCATACACCAAGGCTCAGCTGAAAGAATGGGTCGACTATGCAAAAAAAGAGGGCGCGATAATCCTGCTGGACGCGGCATATGAAGCCTTCATCACCGACGATGACGTCCCCCACTCGGCATATGAGGTCGAGGGCGCAAAGGATTGCGTTATCGAGATATGCTCGCTCTCCAAAACCGCCGGCTTCACCGGCACCCGCTGCGGCTATACCATAGTCCCCAAGAGCCTTAAATTCGCCGAGAACCTTAATAAGATGTGGCTTCGCAGACAGTCCACCAAGTTCAATGGAGTATCCTATATTATCCAGTGCGGAGCAAATGCAGTGTTCACCCCCGAGGGACAAAAGGGCGTAAAGGAGAACATCGCCTACTATCAGGAGAACGCCAAGATATTGATGGACGCGCTGGATGAGTGCGGAATAAAGTACTTCGGCGGCAAAAATTCGCCTTATATCTGGCTTAAGTGTCCGGATAATATGGGTTCGTGGGAGTTCTTTGATAAGCTGTTGGAGGAAGCAAACGTCGTCGGCACACCCGGCGAGGGCTTTGGCGAGAATGGAAAGGGATATCTGAGACTTACATCATTCTCCACTCATGAGAATACCCGCGAGGCTATGGAGAGGTTAAAAAAGCTTTTGAATAAGTAATAAAAGAGTACCGCCGCACTGCGTGACGGTACTTTTTTCTAGATAAAACTCAAACTCTCAAAAGCAAAAAACTCAAAACGTTCGCCAGCCTTTCAAGGCTGCAGGGTCGTAGAGGCAGTGCCCCTCGTCGCTCCCGCAGGAGCGAAATCCCCTGCGAAGCGAAACGCAGGATGGGTAGTTTAAAAACAGTCCGGTGGACTGTTTTTTCGTAGGGAAACCACCGTAAGGGGTTTCCCTATGGGCGCACGGAGTGCGTCCATCCCCGCACAAAGTAATATCTAAAACCACACCCCGATATATAGCCAAAAGTACCGCCACAACCGTGACGGTACTTTCATATATCATGGGCTATTCACATTTACTCGGCATTAGTATCAGCCGCTTCGGGATTAACCGCGTTGGGATTCTCCCAGACAACTACCCTGTCAACGGTGTACTCGGTGTCGGGAGTAATCGTGTAGTCCTCGTAGAAGTAGCTTTCAAAGCTAATCGAGAGGATATCCTCTTCATACACAGGAACATCAAAGAGCTTAGTTAAGACTAACTTATTAGGGTAATATTCATCATTTTCGGTTTCATACGCTATTGTATAACCATACCGCGAATCTCTTTCAAACGTGGTGTCAACTACAAGCGAATAGAATTTGAACTCATGGAAATGCTCATCACTCCACTCTCCGAATTTCTCTGTCTTCCTGCGGATTTCCTCAAGCTCTTCCTCTGTCGCACCATCCGGTATCTGCGGCGCTTTTGTCGGTGGATTATCAACTGTGAACATTCGCATTGATATCTTATCAGTGGCAAATAATTCCTTTCCACCGATTTCAAACGTCTCTCCTGTGGGGTCTTCTATGTGAAGCTCAAGATGCAGTGGCGAATACCTCATCTCGGTGATCCTGAACTTCGAGCCGTCAACCTCAAATTCGATATCGGGGTAGCTTACTTTTCGGGCAGGGACTCTATCTTGGATGCGTCAAACTCAAAGTCTACAGTAAGCTCGTCGGCGTAATTTTCGGAATACTTCCCCGACCCGCCGTTCTCCTCGTCATACTGCACGGTTGCAAGGTCGTTGACGGTCAGCCGGAAGTTGTCCTTTTCGACCTCGTTGATGAAGTAAAACGTGTCCAATCTGCTGTCGATGGTGATAAGAAGGTCAAGCTCGTTGGTCTTTTCTTCAACCTCTGTCAGAACAATACTCGCTAAAAGCGCAGTTTCGGCGTTTTTGGTGCCGGTGATTTCCGCCATTGATATCCAGTCGCCCTCGATCTTTTGCTCGATATCAATGCCGTTGTGAGTAAGAAATCCCGGCTCGAAGCCCTCGGGTCGGCTGAGGTGCAGATAGATAATGTAGCGGTCGCCGTCCTTGGCGATCTTATCCACCCGCATAGACACGCCGTTAGTCTCAGCGGTCTCGTCAATCATTGCGGCGTAGGGGTTGATAAGCTCCTGCTCGCGCTGGAAAAGCGACTTTATCAAATCAGCGTTGGCAACACAGGTGATCGCAAGGCTTACGCATAAAACGCATACAGCCGCCGCAATCAGCAGTCTTCGCAGGGCAATAGTCTTTGTGCCCGACTTTGCTTTGTTTTTCGTGATGTCCGCGGCTATGGCGTCGTCCAGCCACTCATCACGGACGCTCCCAAGACTTGTATACAATTTCTCAGATTTTTTCATGATAATCTTACCTTTCTTTAGATTTGAGGCGTTTTTGCGCCAGCAAAATTGCCGCCCGCCTCTCCGGCGGCAAAGGCTCAAATCGTGCGGGTGAATATGTCCGCCCAAGAAAGAGTCCAGTGGACTCTTGATTGGCTGGAAGCATTTCACACGCTTCTCCCTTCATATGTAGTAACCATTACTTTCAAGATATTCCTTCAGCGATGCGCGAAGCCGTGAAAGAACCGTCGCGACGTGCGCTCGTTCATGCCAAGCTCGCGGGCTATCTGCCTGTCCGTCTCTGTGAGGAAATACCTTTTTATGAATATTGTGCGCTTGTCGCCGTCGAGCGAGGCAAGCCAAGCGTCTACAGCGGCGTTAAGCTCCTTGCCATCCAAAACCTGAGCGCAGATATTTTCGGCGGGAAGGCAGTCCTCAAGCTCTTCAAAAGCGATTTGCATGAGGTTTTTCCGCCTGCCGGCGTTCTTCGACCTTTGCATATCCAGCGAGATATTCCGCGCGATTTTATGCAGATATGCGCCGAGGCTATCCGGCTTGACCGTTGCAACGCTCGTCCACGCCGACATCAGGGTGTCGTTCAGGCACTCCTTGGCGTCCTCGGCTGAGCCGGTTATCGCGTAGGACAAACGCTTTATGCTTGTGCCGTACTTGGGCTTCGCTTTCTTTGATGGCACGCTCATCGCCTGAGCAGAACAGCTCTATTATTTCTTTGTCTTCCAAAATCTCACCGCCTTGCTCTACTTATTTTATCCTTGAAGTATTCAAAAAACGGGTGCGAAATCCATCCTTCAGCGATTTTGTGCCCGTTTTTTTGTTTCACTTCAGGATGAAATCAGTAGTAGAGATATCTCTATACATACTGACGTAAGAATTTCAGGGAGTATTTCAGGAATCGCAGAAAATTATTGCCGCAGTATGCAAATTCATGATTGCTTACTGCGGCTAATATCGTCAGAAATTTATGCCTGTAATCGCGTTTTCGTAGAGAAACTCTTTAAGCTCGCCGCTTTCACCGGAGTTATAATAACCCAAAAGAAGCGAGTTGAACTCCTCCATATGCTTGTCGCGGATGGTCATGATACCCGCTCCGGCGGATATAAGAAGCTTGTTTGCAAGAGCAAGGCTTGTGCGCTTGTTGCCGTCCCAGAAAAACTGACCCCGCGTTCCCCATGCAAAAGCCTCCAGTGCTCTGTCGGTGGCTGTCATATCCGGATTGTCAACTATCACCATAAATTCGGACATTACGCTATCCCGCTCAGGTATCGGCGGCTCGTAGTCCGTCCCCGATATGAAAATGCTTCCCGTGCGGAGCTTTCCCCACTCCAAGGCTTCGTTTCTGGCGATATACTCATTTAGCTTGCACCAGTATTCAAAGGTGACCGGTTCATCAACGGTTGAGATAATATATCTCCAAGCGTCGCGCATATTGAGTATCGCCTGAATATCGTCAAGCCGGACGTCGGGGACGTTAACTCCATCAAGGATGGTTTTGGTCTGCGGGAATGTGACCGCGCGGTTCTCCATCCTCATGCCGCAGTAGACGTTTTCATCCCACTTCTTTTTCGCCAGAAAAAGGCTTTGCTGAGGGGTGAGCTTGAATTTATCCGAAAATGTCATATATGATTTCTCCTGTTCGGTTTGCTTTTGATTATCACGTTGGGGCTTATCATGCGGTGTTTTTCATACCGGCGCGCCCTCTGTAGATAGTGGTTCTACCGCAGTTCCTAAGGGAGCCGTACAGAGTGCGGGCGGAGGTCTGGACGGCATCGCCGTCCGGATGGCTGTGCCATCCACGCGAAGCGTTTACAGTGGGCAGGGTACCCACTGTAAACGCTTCGCGTAGACCTCCGCTGCCCCAGACTGCGGCAGGGCGCGCCTTCCCCTTGTTGCTAATCAAAGTATACCATCCTCCGCGCCTTCCGTCAATATCAAAACAAAAAATCCCAGAATGTCAGCAATAAACAAGCAAAAAATTATAGAAAGTCATTGCATTTCGGGTTGAATGCTGTTATTATATAGCTATAATATTTACTTTAACTTGGAGGCATTATATGAAAAATATATGTTCATTCGCCATTGCGGCATATACGAAAAATTCCTCGCCCGCATATTCTGCATACCTGGGCGAAAGCGTACACCTTGCTTTGTCCTGTGACGGAGGAAAGAGCTTTTCCCCGCTGTTCATGGGCTACGGACAGCTTTTTGCCAAGTGCCATTTCAGCGACGAAAACGGCATAATCTCCGCAGGCGTGCGGGATATCTCGGTCGACTTCACCGGCAAGGAATACATAATCAGCGCAAAAGAGGTAGTCCGCCATCAGATTAAAAACGGCATTTTCATGACTTCCTTTGAGACGGAGGAAACCGGCAAGTTCGTTCGCTGGACGACACGCGACTTTGTATCCTTCACCGAACCGGAATTGTGTGAATCAAGACTCCCCGACGGCGTTGAGCCTGTCAAGAGTGCTGTCAAGACAGCTTGCCCCTCACTTGATGTGCGCAATGGGGATAAGGGCGACTGCGTTTCCATATCCGTCCCCGCAGATATCGCCGAACGGCTTATCATCGGGGATATGGAGGTCAAGTGCCGCGAAGTCTGCCTGCCCCGCTCGGTTGTGGCAAAGTCGGCTTCGGATATCACGGACATCAGCGCTAAGGTCATCTACACCGACGGCACATCTCACACAAAAAGGGTCAAGTGGGATTTGTCCGGAGTGGACTTTGACCGCGCAGGAAAATATACCGTCAAGGGCAGAATTCAGCGCAGACACTTCCCGTTCCCGGTTGAAAAGCGCGCCTGGGGCGACCCGATAATCACCTACTACCGCGGCAAATACTACTTCATCGGCACCGACGACTGGGGCGGAAACAAGATGTTTGAAGCCCGCGAGGCAGACACCCCCGAGGGTCTGTTCGCCGAGGATGTAAAGCGTTCAAAGATTCTTGAATACACCGAGGGTAAATACGAATCCACCTTCTGGGCGCCGGAGTTTCACATAGCGGCTGGCAGGATGTGCCTGTTCTGCACCTTGGGCAAGGGCGGATTCGACCCGCAGTCCCACGTAATGGTGCTTAAAGACGGCGGAGACATCCTTAACCCCTCCGACTGGAGTGAGCCGCACAGATGCGTTATGCCGGACGGCAGATATCTCTCGATAAACCCCCTCGGCGACGGCAAAAACGGCATCACCCTTGATATGACCTACTTTGAGGTCGCGAATCGCGGGTATATTGTATGGTCGTTTAGGACATGGGCAGGAACCGACAGCGGCTCTATGCTTATGCTGGCGGAGACAGACCCCGAAAAGCCTTGGGAGCTTAAAACCTTCCCCAAGCTTTTGTGCCGCCCCGAGCTTGGCTGGGAGAATATCGACGGCACCGACAACAACGAGGGTCCCCACCCGATTGTCACCAAAGACAAGGTATACTTAGCCTATTCCGGCGGAAACGCCGCGGGCGACACCTATGTCGTTGGTATGCTCACGGCGGACACATGCTCCGACCTCGACGACCCCGCCTCTTGGGTGAAGTCGCAGAAGCCCTATCTTGCTTCGGATTTCGTGCCGGGCGAGCTTGGCTGCGGTCACAACGGCTTCTTTGAAGACGAATTCGGGGACATCTACATCACCTACCACGGTCACAAAACGCTGGGCAACTCCGACCGCATAGACGGCGTAAGGCGTGTCCACTTCCGTCCGGACGGCTCTCCCCTGCTTTATATGACCGAGGAGCAGGATCTGCCCGCAGATATGGAGAATGTTGAGCTGGAAGTTGTTGTCCCCGCGAAATAATCCCGAAAAAAATTAAAAGCGAAAGGAAATGGTATCAGAGTGAAGATTAAAAAAATAATGGCATTACTTATGGCAGGCGCAATGCTGGCAGGTCTTGCCGGATGCGCGGAAAAGGAACCAAAAATCAACGAGGATGTGTTAAGTGTGAACAGCTCTGTTATGAACGAAAAAAATGTCAAACCGCTTGGAAGAACCGAATTTGTGGACGATATGCTGTGGCTCGCCTACTCCGGCTCGGGCGCGGAATTCAGCTTCAACGGCTCAAGCTGCAAAGTCACCATGCTGGGGGACGACAACATTATGTCGGAGGATTTTGACAGCCTGCCGCGCATCGCAATCTATCTCGACGGCGAACGGGTCGTTGAAAAGGTGCTTGACAAGACTGAGGAGACCTTCAGCGTTTTAGAGGGTGATATCGTCGGGGAGCATACGGTGCGGATAGTCAAGCTTTCCGAAACCGGCAACTCCACCTGTGCCGTCAAGTGCGTTGAGACCAATTCCTACGGAAGAATAAAGGCGACAGAAGAGAAAGAACATTCGATTGAGTTCATTGGCGACTCCATCACCTGCGGCTACGGCGTGGATTCCGAAATCGGCAAGCCCTTTTCCACCCGCACCGAGGACTGCACCAAGGCATACGCCTACAAAACTGCCGAGCTTTTGGGCTGCGACTACAGCCTTGTTTCTAAAAGCGGTCACGGAATAATCTCAGGCTACTCCGGTGACGGCACCAAGCAGACATGGGGCGTTATGCCCGACTATTACGAAAGCTTCGGCTCCGGCTCAGGTGCGTTTCAGGGTGAGTCCCCCGACTCTGTTAAGTGGGACTTTAAAAGCCGCAAGCAGGATGTTGTTGTAATCAATCTCGGCACAAACGACTACAGCTACACCGGCAAAGACGAGGCAAAGTGTGAGGAGTACAAGCTTGCCTACATCGAGTTTGTCAAGCGGGTAAGAAAGCTCAACCCCGATGCCAAGATTATCTGCGCTTTGGGAATCATGGGCGACGAGCTTTATCCCACAGTTGAAGCGGTCGTTGAGGAGTACAAAGCGGACACCAAGGACGAAAACATCGCCGCGTTCCACTTCAAGCCGCAGAGCGCTGATGACGGCTACGGTGCGGACTGGCACCCGAGTGCGGCGACACATGAGAAGGCTGCCGCGGAACTTGCAGAGTTTATCAAGGATAGCATGGGATGGTAAGTTTGCGGGGCGTCGCCGCAGTGATGAACGATTCGCTTCGCTGGTGATGCACTCGCGTTGCTCGTAGTGATGCACGCCTTACGGCGCGATGAGGTATCGCCTTCGGCGATATCTTTCTTTGCCCGCTTCGCGGGGCGGCTTCGCCGTTTTGATAATAAATTAAGGAGTCGGGTGTCCGGCTCCTTTTTTTAGTTATTAAATTAGTATACCTTTATCAGAAGAAGCCGCCCTTCGGTCAGCGAGATGACTGCTTCGCTATCGGGAAGAACCTCGTTGCTGACTCCGTACTGATAATCGCAGGTGATTTCGGCGTTTTTAAGCGGATATTTGCAGCCTGTCTCGGTTATTCCCCTTGCCGTTCCCGATATGTTCAGAATCGAGAAGAACTTAAAGCTGCCGTCCACACGCTTCGGGCTGCGGGAGACTATCTCCATCTCGGAATAATCGTCGATAATTCTGCCGCTTAATCCCATATCGTCCAGCATAAGAAGGATTGAGACGTTTGCAAGGGTGTGGTCGAGCCGCTCGCCGACTACTCCCAAAAGCAAAAAATCGTCAAATCCCCGCTTGATTGCCTCTTTAACGGCGAAAACAGTGTCGGTATCGTCCTTTTCGCAGGGGAGGACTATGGTTTCAACCGAGCTGTGGGGGTTGTCGTGCGAGTCGAAGTCCCCTACTATCAGACTCGGCTCTGCGCCTAAAGCTTCGGCATGTTTAAGCCCCGAGTCGCAGTAGATAATAAAATCATCCGGCTTTATGGCAGCTTTGGAGCGGTCGTATCGCGCGATATTCGCGCCGCCTATTATAACGCATCTTGGCAAAATATCACCTCCGAACAGCTTATGTCTTCTTTATATACTTTGCGTGGCACTGCGGGCAGGTTATCTCAATTCTGCCCTTGCCCTTGGGAACGCGCAGAATTTTGCCGCACTTGCATTTGTAGTATCTGTGGGTTTTGCGATCTTTCCATTTTCTTTTCTGGAGAGACCCCCAGCCGCGCAGCCTTGAAAGCAGCCGCTCGTAGGAATTAAGCTCAACCGCCCGCCTTTCAAGATTTTTCGAGCAGATACGCGATACGGCGATTATCATAAGAACTATTGCTATCACCGCGAAAGCAAGCCGCAGAGCAAAGGTTCCGGCAATCATAAAAGCGCAGGACAACGCGCAGATGTGAAGCGAAAGCTTGTCGGGACCATACCTTCCGGTCATCCACATTTGCGTTCTTCTGTTAAATTTGCTCAGCCAATTTTTTATACGGGATTTCATTATAACGCCTCCGGAAAATATCAAACCGTATATACCGGTAACCTTATGATTATATTACTGTTTGGGCCGGTTGTCAAGATGTGCGAAATGGAATAAATTTACAATGCGACTTTATGACAAAAAGTATCAACGCTCCAACCAAAAGCTTATTGACAATGAAACGGCTTTGATGTATAATTATACGAAAATTAATCGAAATTTAATGAGGAATATATGGAAATAAGAATAGATACACTAACACCTGAATTATTTTTAGAATTATATACATCAGTTGGTTGGGAACCACCATATATTAAACAGGTCGAAAAAGCTCTGGAAAATTCTATTGCGACATTTACGGCTTATGATGGCGATCATGCGATAGGAATGGTAAGACTAATTGGTGATGGCAGTATGTCATTTTATATTAAGGATTTTGCTGTAATTCCATCATATCAATCAATGGGCGTGGGAGCACTTCTGATGGTTAATTTGGAAAAATATATAAGGGAAAGCATGCCACCGGATTGGTCTGTCAGTTTAGAATTAATCAGTACAAAGGAAGCACTTCCATTTTATAAGAAAAGGGGCTTTGAAGAAAGACCTTGTGAGTGGGACGGTCCCGGAATGATAAAAATGATTAGATAACTTCTGATCTATGCAAATCATCGAATTATATCAACAAGTCCCGAAGCAGTTAAAACAATTGCTTCGGGACTTAAGCTTTATTATAAGTGTTAAATTAAAGCGAAGGCACTTTCCAAAATCCGCGGCATCAAAAAATCACTTAAAGAACAGCGGCAGCTTCTCCAAAAAGATAATATCATGCCTGTCGGCAGCGTCGCCCTCGGCGAGTACCGCGCACTTGCCCACGATATTACCCTCGGCATAGTTCACCAGCTTTATAACCGCGTCGAGCGATTCGCCGGTGGAGATAACGTCGTCGGCTATCAGCACGCGCTTGCCTTTGAGATACTCGGCTTCGTCCTTGGAAAGCCAGAGCTTCTGAACAGTCGCGGTGGTTATCGACTTAACGTCAACCGAAACGGGATCGCGCATATAAAGCTTGGGCATTTTTCTTGCAACAATGTATTTCATGCCGTTGCCGAACTGACGCGCCATCTCGTATGCCAGCGGGATTCCTTTTGACTCGGCGGTGACGATAACATCAAACTCGGGGGTCTTCTTTAACAGCTCTTTAGCGCACGCGACAGTCAGTTCAACGTCGGAGAACATTACAAACGCCGCTATGTCCAATTTTTCGTTTACATCGCAGATGGGAAGCTCTCTTTTGAGTCCGGCTACATTCAAAGTGTAAAATTTATCCATAATTCAGCAATCCTTTCATTATATTTTTATAAGATGAGCAAACGGAATAAATAATCAGCCCTGCTGATTAATTATCGCTACACATAATACCAAGATTATTTCCTCCCAGAAGATGGAAATGCAGGTGGAAAACGGTCTGTCCGGCGTCTGCGCCGCAGTTGGAAACCACTCTGTAGCCGCCGTCTAAGCCCTTTTCGGCGGCAACCTTGGCTATCGCTTCAAAGATTTTCGAGACAACCGCGCTGTTTTCGGCGGTAATGCCGCTCACTCCCGAAATATGCTCCTTGGGGACAAACAGTATGTGAACCGGAGCAACAGGTGCTATGTCCTCAAAGGCGTAGCAATACTCATCCTCGTATACCTTTTTCGAGGGGATGTCTCCGTGTATAATTTTGCAGAACAAGCAGTCGTTCATGGCTTTTTCCTCCTTATTTTAGTCGGTTATTCCCAGAAATTCTCTTACAATGTCGTCAACCTGAATCATAGCAGCTTCGAGCTTTGAAACGTCGCCGATTCCTGCCATTGCGCTGTCGGGACGTCCTCCGCCCTTGCCTCCGGTGAGTGCTGCCACCTTTGCAACAAGCTTTCCGGCAAGGATTCCCTTGGCGATCGCATCCTTGCCGCAGGCGGCGGCGATGTTTCCGCTTGCGCCGTTTACGCAGGCGATAACAGCTATAGCACTGTCGTCCTTAGCCTTGATGGATTCTGCCATCTTTCTGATTTCGTCAGGCTTTGCGCCGTCTATCTTGGAGACTATCAGCTTGAGACCGTCGATAACAACCATGTTTGCCAAAAGCGCGCTCGACTTAAGCTCTGCAATCGCGTCGGACATAGCTGCATTCTTGTGTTCAAGCTCTTTAAGCTCTTCGGCGACGCTGTGGCACTTTTTGGCAAGCTCGTTGGGGTTGGCAAGCTTTAAAGCAGCTGCGGACTCGTTTATCATCGCAAGGCTGCGATTGATGTATTCTAATACGCCCTTGCCGGTTACGGCTTCGATACGTCTTACTCCGGCGGCAACACTGGATTCGCTTATAATCTTAAACAGTCCCGCCTTGGAGGTGTTGTCGAGATGGGTTCCTCCGCAGAATTCAATCGAAGCGTCGCCCATCTTTACTACTCTTACAACGTCGCCGTACTTCTCGCCGAACAGAGCCATTGCGCCCAGCTTTCTGGCTTCTTCAATCGGCATTTCTTTGGTTACAATGTCAATTCCTGCTAAGATGTAGCTGTTTACAAGGTTTTCAACCTCGGCAATCTCGGCAGGGGTCATTGCGGAGAAGTGGCTAAAGTCGAAACGGAGCCTTTCGGCGTTTACAAGCTGTCCCGCCTGATGAACGTGGTCGCCCAGAACCTTTCTGAGCGCCGCCTGCAACAAGTGCGCGCAGGAGTGGTTGCGCATAACGCTGAGTCTGTTATCGGCATCAACCTCGAAGGTTGCGGTCTCGCCGGTTTCGATAGCGCCCTCAATAACCTTGACCTTGTGGGCAATCTTTCCGCCGACTGCCTTTTGGGTGTCCACCACCTGGCACTTGCCGGTCTTGGTTGTGATATAGCCGATATCGCCGACCTGTCCGCCGCTTTCTGCGTAGAAGGGCGACTCCGAGGACACGATATAAACCTCGTCCCCCGCTCCGGCGGCGTTTATAAGCTCGGTTTCGGTTGCAATGTAGTCTATCTTAACCTCGTCGGTGAGCTTTTCGTAGCCAACGAATTTAGAGGAATACTCGCGCGCGATTTTGTGGAAGACGGTTTCGTCTGCGCCCATGTACTTCGAGCCTCCGCGGGCAGCGCGGGCGGTCTCCTTCTGGATTTCCAACGCCTTCATAAAGCCGTCTTCGTCAAGGCTGAAGCCCTTTTCTTCGAGAATCTCTCTTGTCAGATCAATCGGGAAGCCATAGGTGTCCGAAAGCGTGAATACCTTTTTGCCGTCCAGAATGGTGGAAAGGTGCTTGGTTGCCATCTCGTCGATGTAGCCGTTGAGGATTCCCATGCCGCGGTCTATAGTTTCGTTGAAGTTTCTTTCCTCGTTGGTCAAAAGCTTTACAATGTAGTCGTACTTCTCTTCAAGCTCGTTGTATTCGCACTTGGAGCAGTCTACAACCGTCTTTACAAGATCTTTCAGGAACAGACCATTGATACCCAACAGCTTTCCGTGGCGGACTGCTCTGCGCAGAAGCCTTCTCATAACGTAGCCTCTGCCCTCGTTGGAGGGAAGAACGCCGTCCGACGCCATAAAGGTGACGGTTCTGATATGGTCGGTGATAACTCTGATGGAAACGTCCTTTTTGTAGTCCTTGCCGTACTCGCAGCCGGCAATCTTGCAGATATGGTCGCGGATTGCCTTGATGGTGTCAACGTCGAAAATTGAGCCGACGCCCTGCATTAAAGCCGCCAGACGCTCCAAGCCCATGCCGGTGTCTATGTTCTTCTGGGCAAGAGGGGTGTAGGTGCCGTCCTCATGCCGCTCGAACTGGGTGAATACAAGGTTCCAGAACTCCATGTATCTGTCGCAGTCGCAGCCGACGGTGCAGCCGGGCTTGCCACAGCCGTATTCGGGTCCACGGTCGAAGTAGATTTCGGAGCAGGGTCCGCAGGGACCGTCGATTCCCGCCTCCCAGAAATTGTCCTCCTTGCCCATGCGGAAAATCTTTTCCATGGGCAGACCTATCTTTTCGTGCCAGATGCGCTCAGCCTCGTCGTCGTCCTGATATACGGTGACGTAAAGCCGCTCTTCGGGGATTTCAAGCACCTTAGTTATATACTCCCATGCCCAGGAAATAGCCTCCTCCTTAAAGTAATCGCCGAAGGAGAAGTTGCCCAGCATCTCAAAGAAGGTGCCGTGGCGGGCGGTTTTGCCGACGTTTTCAATATCGTTGGTGCGTATGCACTTCTGGCAGGTGGTCATGCGCGTGCGCGGCGGAACCTCCTGCTTGGTGAAATACGGCTTTAAGGGAGCCATGCCCGCGTTTATCAACAGCAGGCTTTTGTCGTTCTGAGGAACGAGCGGAAAGCTTTTGTGCCGCAAGCATCCCTTTGATTCAAAGAACTTAAGGTAGCTTTCTCTGAGCTCGTTGAGTCCTGTCCACTTCATTTTAAACAAGTCCTTTCATATTTTTTATGAGATTATTTTTCGGGATAAAATGCGTCCCTATTATATGCGGATGATAAAAAATACACCCACATTACATCTTGATGGTAAAAAAAATACACCCCGCCCCTCAAATGGGGCGAGATGTTCGCTGTACCACCCAAATTCGCGAAGGTCGGGGCGCACAAATCCCGAAAAAGGATACGCCCGATAAAACTTTCGCCTTGTGCTCGGCTTAACGCGCCGATATTACGTTCCGGTTTTCCGGAAAGCTCAGGGTAAGCACCCGCCATAGGCATACAGGCTTGCACCAATGCAGTCCCCGGAAATCGGGAACGGCAAACGCCTGCTCTCTTAAATGCCACGCTGCGGTCAATCCCATCACAGCCAATCAACAAAAAACATTATATGCGATTTTTTTGGAGTTGTCAAGGGGTGATGGAAGGAATTTTCCTGAAAGGGCTTGACATTTATAAAATATGTGGTATACTAAAAAGGTCAAAGGATGACTGCTAGTGCTAGTAGCGGTCGTTCCTCATAGTATAATAGTGTTTGAAGAAACGCCGCTTACCGCCTTAGGTTGGCGGTTTTTTCTTTAGAATCTTACTTCTTTTTGAAGATATCTATGATTCCAAAGATAATCATAGCCAGCAATGTAAGTATAGCGATGAATATTGAAATCATGCTCATAGCTTCGATTCCGGTCAAATGATTACCTCCCTTCGGAGGAACAAACCTTGCCATCCTTTGACTTGTACTATAATATCATATTCTGTTATAAAATGCAATAATTTTGTCAGATTATATTTACAGATAAAATAAGCGAGACCGCCGAACTTCGGTGGTCTCGCAAACTATATTCCGACTAATTAAATTGCCTTACTTCGCCTTAAAAGCATACTTAGCAAAGTTGTAAGCCATGCTATGGTTGGCAGGACCTCCGTGCCACGATTTGTCAACCGTCCACCATATGTGAGTAAGCTCGTGCTTGTTGAATATATCGTGATATCCCTGCGGAGTCGACCATACAACCTGATCGTCTCCGGCGGCGCAGATCATTACAAGGTAAGGCTCAAAGCCCTCTTTGTAGTACATTTCTTCTTCGGGGACAACGTCCTGAACGCCGGGCGCGGGGCAGGAAGCTCCGATATATCCGAACTTTTCGGGATACTTAAAGCCGATTGCCAGCGCTTCGCGTCCGCCCATCGAAAAGCCGAAAAGCGCGGTATTATCTCTTCCGGTCTTGCAGGAATAATTCTCCTCGATATAGGGCATTAAGTCCTTGGTTATGTCGTTGAGGCAGTTGTCGTAGGCTTTGTTGTTTTCATCGTTCATACCGTCGCAGCTGTCCTTTGTCTCAGAGGCGAAGATATCGGGGAATACAACTATCATTTCCTCGCACTCGCCCGCCTTAATCATCTTGCCGATGATGTTCTGACAGCCCTCGTCCTCAGCCATGGAGTTGTCGTGTCCCCAGTAGCCGTGAAGGATGTACATAACCGGATATTCCTTGCTCTCGTCGTAGCAGTCGGGGAGATATACCCTCGCGGTTCTGTCCTTTTTGCAGGTGGAGGAGTGATAGGTTATGCGGGTTAATGTGCCGTTTGTGGTGGGATGGTGCGGCTCTGCGGACACCCAGTCGCTGTCAAGCTCGGCTGGGCAGAACATTTCAGGCTCGATTCCTGCCATAAACTCATCTGCGATTTTCTTGGCGTTCGGGTCGGGCTTGGGACGCGATGCGCAGGAGCAGACAGATACGGCAGCTGTAGCCGCCATGCATTCCAAAAGAATTCTTTTCAGTAAATGGTTCATATTATTAACCTTCCTTTCAGATTTCATTTCGCTTTAAAGGCATATTTTGCAAAGTTGTATGCCATGCTGTGGTTGGCAGGACCTCCGTGCCACGACTTGTCCACCGTCCACCATACATGGGTAAGCTTGTGCTTGGTAAAGATATCGTGATAGCTCTGCGGAGTCGACCAGACCACCTGATCATCTCCGGCGGCACAAATCATAAACAGATAAGGCTCGTAGCCATCTTTATAATACATCTTGTTTTCGGGAACTACATCCTGAACTCCGGGTGCGGGGCAGGAAGCTCCGATATATCCGAACTTTTCGGGATACTTAAAGCCCATAGCTATAGCTTCGCGTCCGCCCATCGAAAAGCCGAACACGGCTGTGTTGTCTCTGCCGGTCTTGCAGGAGTAATTTTTTTCGATATAGGGCATTAAGTCCTTGGTAATGTCGTTCAGACAATTGTCGTAAGCGCGGTTGTTCTCGTCATTCATGCCGTCACATACGTCCTTTGTCTCAGAGGCGAAAATGTCCGGAAAGACAACTATCATTTCTTCGCACTCGCCCGCCTTAATCATCTTGCCGATGATGTTCTGGCAGCCCTCGTCCTCAGCCATGGAGTTGTCGTGTCCCCAGTAGCCGTGAAGGATGTACATAACAGGGTATTCCTTATTTTTATCGTAGCAGTCGGGAAGATATACCCTTGCGGTTCTGTTCTTTTTGCAGGTGGTGGAATAGTAGGTTATGCGATTTAGCTTGCCGTTTTTTGTGGGATGATGAGGCTCGTTTGGAGACCAGTCACTCTCAAACTTCTGCGGGCAGTTCATAACCGTTTTTACGCTCGCCATAAATTCCTCTCCTATCTCTGCCGCAGTCTTGTCAGAGGCGTCCGGCTTTTCGGATGATGCTGTTTGTTCATCGGTTGCTTTGGTGCTTGGAACAGCAGTCGTTACTGCCGTTGTAACCTCGGCAGGCTTATCCTTGGAAAGATACTTTCCGGAGACAAAGCCCTCTCCGCCCTCAAATTTGATTCTGTACCAGCCGTTTTCGCATATACCGGTTATGTTTACACCCTCCGCCCTGTCAAGATGTCCCAGCCGCTGATAGCCTGTTCCCGGACCGCTGCGCACGTTTACGCTGTTTACGGCGTACATCATTCCGCTTGCAGGCTCTACAGATATTGGAGCGGTAGTCGGCGCGGGGGTTGTAACGGTTGTTATCGGGGTAGTCTCAGGCGCGGCGGTGGTTTCCGGCATGGTAGTGGTTGCGGCGGTGGGTTCGGAAGCCGCTGTGGTAGTAACCGCCTCGGCAACCGGCTCGGTTTGAGCAGTGGTTTCCTCAGAAACAGGCTCTTCCACAGCAGCCTCGGTTTCGGGATTATCCTCCTGCGGCTTTTCAGGAACAGTCTCCACGGCAGATGTTACCTGTGGAACATCGCTCTGCGGCTTGTCAACGGGCTCCGACGCTTTTTCAGCGCAGGAGCACATAATCAGCGATGCCGTTACAGCCGCTAAAATTACAGTTAGTTTTTTCATATCTTCTCCTAAAACATGGGACTAATCAACGCAGAAAACATACTTTGCAAAGTTATATATTCCGCTGGATATTGCCGGATCGCCGTGATCCGAGCCTGGGATTTCGTACCACACATGGGTAACGCCGTTTTTATCCATCAGCTCATGATAGCTCTTGGGGAAGCTGCCTACCGTGCCGTCCTTGTCGCCGGCGCAGTCTATAAGTACGTAGGGCATAACGCCGTCGGGGAAGCAGATTTCATCCTCGGTGTAGGTTCCGGCGTGCTCCATCGCCCAGTCCCTGCCGGGGACCAATCCGGGTGCGGGAGCTATCGCGCAGGCGTATCCTATAAGATCGGGATGTGCAAACGCAATGTTTAATGTCTCCCTGCCGCCCATCGAGAAGCCTAAAACAGCGGTGTTCTTCTTGCCGGTGGCAACCGAATAGTTTTCCTCCATAAACGGCATTAGGTCGTTTACAAGGTCGTCCACAAAATCGTCATACGGCTTGACCGATTCGGGGTCGAACGCTGGAGCCTGATTGGGGTCTTTCGAGGCGTACATATTCGGAAAGACAAGTATCATTTCCTTTGCTTTGCCGTCATTCACCATATTGCCGATTATTACCCTTGCGCCGCTTTTGCCGTCGCCGAGCATCGAGTTTTCGTCACCGAAAATGCCGTGAAGGATGTACATTACCGGATATTTTTTGTCTTCGGAATAGCCCGCGGGGAGGACGATATTAACGTTTCTGTCACGCTCGCAGGTGGTTGAATAGTAGGTGGTTTTTACTATTTCGCCGTAATCAACCTCTGTTTTCATAGCGGAGAGTTCTTCAGGACAGGTCTCCTCAGGCTTTATGCCTGCCATTATTTCCTTTGCTATTTCCATATCGGTTTTTTCCTCCTCCGGCTGGGACTCAGCCTGATTATTTTCTACAGCGTTATTGTCAGCTGCGTTTTTGTTTACATTTCCGCTGTCGGCAGGGGCAGAGCCGCAGGCAGTCAAAGCGAGTCCAGCCGCTAAAGCTGCGCAGAGTATTTTCAGCTTGATATTCATATATTTCCTCCGATAATTTTAGTGCTAATTAATATACTATATGATATCACCGCAGCGGCGTATTGTCAATATACGCTAAAGATTTGCTCAGCTTTGGTCAATGATTTGGTATAATACGATAAATACAGGGGGGACGGCATCTACTTCGTGAACTCCCGACTTTTGTTTAGGTGGGATTTTCCGGCACCAAACTTTTGTTGTCTACCCCACCGTCGCGCCCCTGTAGATAGTGTTTCTATCACAGTTCCTACGGGAGCCGTACCAAGTGCCGGCGGAGGTCTACGCGCCATGCGCGTGGTTGGCAAAGCCAACCGGACGGCAACGCCGTCCAGACCTCCGCTGCCTACGTATGTTCGGGGCGCGCCTTCCCCGCTGACCCAACCATACCATCCACGCAAAAATGCGCCCCAAGCTTTCAAAGCTCAGGGCGCAAAATCAATTTACCTTATCTCTCCTCAATCTCAACTCCGCCCGAAACGGTATCGACATTGAGCTTCATATAGCCGTCGCCGACTGTATACTCGCCGGACTTTCCAAGCTTATCGCCGAACGCATACACGTTGCCGCTGACCGAATCTATTTCTGCCGATATTCCGGTTTTGGGCATCCTGATATCCGTAGAGCCGGAAACCGAATCGATGCTGACTATCTCCGGGACCTCGCTAAACTCGGCGGTTATTCCGCCCGAAACGGTGCTGAAATCTATCTCCCTTACCGTTCCCGAGAAATCTATCGCGCCCGAAACATTTTCGATATCCGCTGTTCTGGCGGAGACGTCTTTAAGAGTGATAGCCCCCGAAACTCCCTCGATATCGATGTCGTTGGTGGTGAGGTTTTCTATGTTTACCGCACCGCTGACAGTATCAATGTCGAAATCATCGGCGCTGATTCCGTTTACCTCGACGCTGCTTGAAACAAGCTCCATATCAAGCTCGCGGAACTGCTTGCCCTTTGGTACAAGAATCGTCAGATCCTTTTCAAGCGAGAGCTTTCCGACCCCGAATATAATGCCGTTTCTCCAGCCGCTTTTAAAAAAGCGTATTGAAAGCTTGCCGTTCTTTATGCGGTAGCGAAGCTTGGTATCCTCGTCATCAAAGCCGTCCTCGGAGACGGTTATTCCGTCGCCGTCGTACTCCGAAATATTAACGCTGCCGCTTATCCATTCTATGTCTATGGATGAGATTTCGTCCGCATTCGCGGAAAAATCGCCTATTGAGTAGCTTGATGAGTCTGAGTATTTATATACCGAGCCTATTCCTGCGCCGGTGCTGAAGCCCCAGCCGCCGTTTACCATCACAACAACCGCCGCGGCTATAAGGAAAACTATCACCGCCGACCAGATTACTATTCTTACAATCGCACTATTTTTCATCTTCTTCACCCTCCAAATCGTTCCATTCCTTATAGTCGAACACCGCTTTTAAGAGACTGTCCACCGCTCCGCCGATAAGGAAAATTATCCATGTTATATGCCATGCGCCGGTTAAAAAGCTTATTATCAGGTAAAGCGCGACTATCAACGACCACATTGCGCTGGAAATGTTCTTTCTTAAAAGCTTTCTTTTCTTCTGCTCGATGGTTGACGGCGCGGTGTACTTTACGACAGTGGGACCGTCCGATCCGCTGTAGGTGTAGAACTTATTTGTCGAAGAGCGATAGATGATAAGTCCGGTTGCAACCGCTATCATTATAAACATTAAAACAACGCCCTTTTCGTCCTGCAATAATATTACGGGAAGGACGCACATTATATAAAGCGCGACGGCTATGGACAAAAGGAGTGCCTGACGCGCACGGTGCCGTTGATAGCTCTCCCGCAGGATAACCGCGTCATTATCATTGGAGTAGGCGTTTATAAGCTCATCCACGTTGCCGATATATGATATTGCTATGGTAAAGGCGGTTTCGTCGTCCTTGCCCTCGGCTTTAAGCTCGTTGTACTTTTCAAGGGTGTTGCCCAAGATTTCGTTCTTTACCTCCTCCGCCTGCGGGGTTTTGGGGGCATTTTTGAATATTTCGTTTACATAGTTACGAATGCGCTGTTCCATATTAATTGCTTCCTTTCCTCTTATTCAGGTTCAAATTTGTCCCGCTTTTGCCGCGCCTCAGCGCGACAAAATTCGCGCCGCCGTTTGGCGCGAAAGGGGCAAATTTGCTGCTTAAAACCGTAAGGTTTTAAGCTTCTCCCTCTATTGATAATATATTGTCCATCAGGTTTTTTGCTTCCTGCCATTCGGCAAGCATTCTTTGATATGCCTGCCTGCCGTCGGCGGTGATTTTGTAGTATTTTCGCCGCGCTCCGATATCGCCCTCACCCCAGTAGGTATTGATATAGCCCATATCGATAAGACGCTTAAAGGCAGTATAAAGTGTTGCTTCGTTGAGCTCATACTTGCCCGAAGATTTACGCAGGATTGCCTTGTTGATCTCATACCCATAGCTGTCCCTATTCATGAGATTGGCAAGTATAACCGCATCTACCCGACCCCGTATCAGCTCGGATGCTATAGACATTCGATCACTCCCCCTTATCGTGAGCTTATTATAGCATAAGATACCTTGGCTGTCAAGGTATCTTATCATAAAATAATATACAATGTAATTGATGTATGCGCCGATAGAATTAGTAATCTTATACAATGGTGTGATAGCAATACCGCAAGCACATCTCGCAAAAAAGTAAAAATTGCCCTACGGTTAAATTTTTTGCCCGCAAGTTGCTTAATCGGTTCTTGCAAATCTTTGCGCTATCCGATAAAATATAATCAGAACACGCGGGTTCAATAATATTTTCGGAGGCTACTATGAAAATCATAATCGCACAAAAATTAAAAGAGCTGCGTGCCGCAAAGGGCTGCACGCAGGAGGATTTAGCGGAGTATCTGTCGATAAGCGTGCCGTCCGTTTCCAAGTGGGAGAGGGCAGAAAGCTACCCCGACATCACCTTTTTGCCGCAAATTGCGGCGTATTATAACGTCTCGGTGGACGATCTGCTTGGGGTCGGTGAAATCCGCAAGCAGGAACGGCTTGATTGGTATGAAGCCGAAAGCCAGAAGCTCAGAAACATCGGCAAAATCCCCGAGGAGGTGGCTCTTTGGCGGGAGACTCTTAAGGAGTTTCCGAACGAGCAACTTGTTATCTCAAAGCTTGCACGCGCGATTTCTTTCCAAAGTGAAAGGAACGACGAGCAGATAAAAGAGGTAATAAAGCTTCAAGAGCGGATACTAAAAGAATCCAAAAATCAAGACCTTCGCGACATAGCAATTCAGGAGCTTTGCTACTCATACAAAGACCTTGGCGACATCGAAAAAGCAAAGGAATATGCCAATATGGGAAGCGATATGTACTGCTCGAAGCAAAGTCTTATGTCGGACATTTTAAAAGGTGAGGAGGGTGAAAATTACAACAAGCGAATGATACTTGATTACATTGATTTAATCGGCGGGTGTGCCTTAAAGCTGAAATCTGTAAGCAGAAGAACGCAGCACGAGTTCTATCTGAAGCTGCTGGAAGTCCTGTTTGACGACGGCTTTTATGGATTCTATGCAACCCGAGCATCCCTGCGTCACTGCTGGCTTGCCATGGGATATGCCAATCAGGAAGGAGCCGAGGACAAGGTAAGATACCATCTTGAGCAGCCCGCCCGATTCTCGCGCCAGTATGACAGTCTTAACGGCGAATACGCCTACACCTGCACCATGCTTAACGGCTTGACCGGTGATACGGCGAATATATCCACAAACGGCGAGGGTACAGACTGCGAACGCTCGTTGGCAGAGCTTGAAAACAGTATGTTCGACAAATACCGCGAGACGGATTGGTTCAAGGCGGTTGTTGATTCGCTTAAGGCTGGGGTGGAATAGAGGAGCAGTCGCATAATAGGCAGGATAAATGCCTGCCTATTTGGAAAAAATGCAATAGGTAATAGGAATCGGGCGATGGTTTGGCGAAGTTCGCTCAAAGGGAGGCGCGCCCACAGCAGTCCGGGGCAGCGGAGGTCTGGACGCTTACGCGTCCGGGAGACAAAGTCACCCACGCGGCGCGTTTACAGTGGGCAGGGTACCCACTGTAAACGCTTCGCGTAGACCTCCGCCCGTACTCTGTACGGCTCCCGCAGGTACTGCGATAGAACTACTATCTACAAGGGCGCGCCGGAGGGAACGCAACAAAAGAATGGCTCCTGAATATTTTCCCAAACAAAAGTCAGGCGTTACATTCTGTGATTGCATGCAAAAAGATGTGCGCAGAACCCCGCACACACCCTATAATTTTACAGTCAGACCTAACGCCCGACACTATCCCCGCTTTTCCTTCTTTCCATTTTTGGTAAGAACCCCCGCCGTCATAAGTCCTATACCCAGCGATACCGACACTATCAGCAGAATCAGCATGATATTTCCGTTGATATGCCCGATCCAGTCGGATAAATCCACCGTGTAAACGCCTTCATTCATGTTTGCCAGCGGAAAAATCAGGTGTATAACATAGTTTGCCAAAGCCGCCATCAGTCCGATAAGCGTTACTCCCGCTCCGGCGGTGAAAAGACGGTTCGGAGAGACAAGCATAACAAGTCCCAAAAGCAAAAACGGCGAATAGCAGTAAAGCGTTAAAAGAAATGCTCTTGCCAGCGGGAACGCGGCGAGAAGTCTCGCGGACAAAAGAACCAAAAGCGTCAGCGCAAACAGCGCGCAGAAATATACCAAAAGCTTAGCTTTTCCGAGCTTTTTAAGCGATTTCAGTGCCACGGGACCAAGCAGAGCAGCGTATCCCAAAAGAACACCCGCAACCGCAACCGGCACCCATCTTACCGAGCGGGTATATATCCCGCAGACAAAAAGCAGCAGAACAACCGACGAAAATGTAGTCACGGCATACCAGAACAGCTTGTTGCTCTTGAAAAAGCGCATACAGGACGGGAAAAAGCAGAACGCACAGACAATGCTTGCAAGCACCACCCAGAACCACGAAAGCGTGTGCGAGGTGGCAAGATTTACTATAAAGCATATCACCGGCGCAATAGCATAGGCGACCGAAAGTGTGATAAAGCCCGCGTCGGTTATGCGGCGGTAGAGCTTTGATTCGCGCTTGATACGGCGATAATCGTCGTCGTTGGAGGCGGTTACAAGCTCGTGCTCGCTGATGTCCAGCACCCGACAGATGTCGGATATCATGGTTATGTCGGGGTAATTGGCACCCCGCTCCCACTTGCTTACCGCCGATTCGGTGACATACAGCATCTGCGCAAGCTGCTTCTGCGAGTAGCCCTTTTCCATCCGCTTTTCTCTGATGTAGTTTCCGAGAGTTTTACATTCCTGCATTTCAATCTTCCTTATCCTTCTGACAGCATAAAAGAGCTGTCAATATTTTTCTTGCCGGCTATCTGGATTATAACAGATGAGAGCAGAAATTTCAACGGTGCAGAGAGAAAACAAGGCGTTTTTGGGGGTGGAGCGTGGCTCAATGCGGGTAAAATGATGATTTTCCGCGAAATATCCGTCTATTATGCCTTAAAAAGCGGAGCTGCGGACGTAGTACACGTCTCACGGCTCCGGTATTTATGCTTATGTCTCTATACTAATTTCCCGTTAAAAAACGTCTGACCATGTATGGTTGTTGAACCGCCGCAAAACCCATCGTTATATAAACTAAAGATACAAAGCCCTCCCAAGCTGTTTAAAGTTTGAATATTATTCAAAACTCCTCCTTTCGCCGAAAGCCCCCTTGACTATCCTCACATAAAAACTTTATAATAATGCTATACTTTGTAACCTTTTTCGGAAAAATGTTGTCCTTAGTTATAGCACAATGAAAGGAGAAGCTTATGCAGACAGATGAGGAAATAATCCGCTGTTTCTTTTCGCTGGATGAAAGCGCAATAACCGCGACTTCGCAGAAATACGGACGAAAATGCTATGCTGTTTCATTTAACATTCTGTGCGTTAAAGAGGGCGCAGAGGAATGCATAAACGAAACATATTTAAGGACATGGAATGCTATACATCCCGAACGTCCGGACGACTTCAAATGCTATCTTATGAAAATAGTAAGGAACGTTTCGCTGAACCGCCTGAAATCGCTTAAATGCAAAAAGCGTTCGCAGGAGCTGGAAATATCTTTTTCCGAGCTTGAAAACATTCTTCCGGATAACAGCGTTCCGCCGGAGTTTGATATTCCCGAGCTGACCGAGGTTATAAACGATTTTGTAGGCACCCCGAATCATGATGATCGTATCATATTCCTGCGCAGATACTGGCATATGGACTCGATAGCTCAGATTTCGGCGGGATTCGGGTTCGGTCAATCAAAGGTAAAAATAAGCCTTATGCGCACGCGGGAAAAGCTTAAGAAATATTTGCAGGAAAGAGGTATCAAGGTATGAATATCCCAAAAATCATAGAAGCAATCGGCGGTATCGACGATAAGTATTTAAAAGAGGCTGAGCTGCCCGAAAAACGGCGTTTTCGATTCAAGCCGACGCTTTTGGCGGCAATTATCGTAATTGTTGCGCTGAGTACCGGTGCTGCCGCGTTGAACTATACCGACTATGCCGCCGTTTACAAAAAGGCAACTCAGATTCTTAGCAGCTGCTTCAATTCTCAGATTTCCGCTAAGACAGATAAATATCCTGCTGAGAACGGAAAGGAATCTTCTGCGGATGCCGGCAATTCAGCCTTGATTTATGAGGATGAAAGCACCGAAAGTGCCGTGGCAATAAGCTACATCAGCTACACAAGCGGTCTTGATAAAATGAAATACTCGCTCGACCGCAGATCCGGTCTTCAAAACGAATCACCCTTTACCGAGGAGGAGACCATGCCCGAATTTGCCGACCTCACTCCGGTACGCTATGCAGACTACAACTATTTCTACAATGAGTACGGCGAGGAGATTCCCGACCCGGCACTGTTCCCTTGGCTTGAAAATCTCGAGGAATACGGAGTTGAGATTGAAAACGAGGGCGAATTTATGACCGGGGATTTCAGAGCTACCGCGATAATGTGCGACGACCACTACCTCTGGGCGGTAGTTCAGTACGCCCTGCCCGAGAAGGCAAAAAAGGCGCTTGAGGGCATCCCGGATGACGCCTATCTGTCATTCAAATACTACAATATTGAGCCATCGGCCGCCTATACAAATAATAGTGCCGATATCGCTGGAGGGCGACGTGTTCACCTTTTCGGTATACTCTCGCGGATATGGCAGCATGCCGGATGCGGTTGAAATCAGTCTTAACGGCTTTGGATATATTTCACCCGAAAGCAATTGGGAGTTTGTCCCCTTGTGGGCAGCGAAGGGAAACATAACCATCCCCTCAGACAAGCTTAAAAAGATGGACAACCGCATATCGAATACTATTAAATGCCCAACCAAATATGGTGATGTGGACATCTCGGCGCAGCTTTCACCTTTTGGAATCATGTTTAAGCTCACCTCGGAGAACAGCAAGGCTTCAAAAATAGCAAATAATCCTACGGGCATCGACTTAAACAACCTGCGAATCCATCTCGACGACGGCAGAATATACGGCAGCGGCGAGACCTACTTTGCGCTGTACTACATTCTGGACGGTAAGAGCGGTTTTGTAGAAAACTATGATGATACAGACCCCACAAATGATATTTATTATATCAGCTTCCCCTTTGCAAACGCGGTGGATATACAAAAGATTGAAAAGCTCTCCTTTGATGGATATGAGCTTGTCTTT
>ENA-UOOC01000362-UOOC01000362.1-human-gut-metagenome-genome-assembly--contig:-C48old-NODE-362-length-48080-cov-28.268131_pt1 | contig 48080 bp, 48 predicted proteins | sample MGYA00242469_ERZ724016 | MGnify/ENA metagenome assembly ERZ724016 | reverse complement strand
GAATCGACGGAGCAGAACCACTGCGGGGTGGCGCGGAAGATGATGGGTTTCTTGCAGCGCCAGCAGTGCGGGTAGGAGTGGACGATCTGCTCGGAGGCGAACAGGGAACCGGCCTCCTGCATGTCCTTGAGGATGACGGGGTTGGATTCTTCGACCAGCATCCCGGCGTACTTGCCGGCGTAGTCGGTGTGGCGGCCCTGATCGTTGACGGGCACGACCATATCCATGCCGTAGCGGCGGCAGGTCTGGTAGTCGTCCGCGCCGAAGCCCGGGGCGGTGTGGACGCAGCCCGTGCCGGAGTCCATGGTGACGTAGTCGGCCAGAACGAGACGGGAGGTCTTCGGCAGGAAGGGGTGATCGGCCAGCATGTTCTCAAAGAACGCGCCCTCGTGGCGGGAGACGACGGTATAGTCCTCCACGCCGCCGACCTTCATGACCTTCTCCATGAGCGCCTCGGCGACGAGATACTGCTCGCCGTTCTGGTTGTTGCGGACGATGACGTAGCTTTCGACCGGATTCAGCGCGATGGCGAGGTTGCCGGGCAGCGTCCAGATCGTGGTGGTCCAGATGACGAACGAGAGGTTCTTCTTTTCCTCGTCCGTCAGCTTGCCCTGGTCGTCGTGCAGCGGGAACTTGACGTAGACGGTGGTGCAGGGGTCATCCTGGTATTCGATCTCGGCCTCGGCCAGCGCGGTCTCGTCGTGGTAGCACCAGTAGACGGGCTTCAGACCCTTATAGATGTAGCCCTTCTTGTACATTGCGCCGAAGACCTTGACTTCCTCGGCCTCAAAGCTCGGGGCCATGGTCTTGTACGGATGCTCCCAGTCGGCGACGACGCCGAGGCGCTTGAAGCCTTCCATCTGCACATCGATATAATGCTGCGCAAAATCATGGCAGGCGGAGCGGAACTCCGGGATGGGCATGGCCTTGTGGTTGAGCTTGTTCTGCTTGATGATGGCGGACTCGATCGGCATGCCGTGGTTATCCCAGCCGGGGATGTAGGGGGTATAGTAGCCGCGCATGGCCGCCGAGCGGACCATGAAGTCCTTGAGGCACTTGTTGAGCGCGTGGCCCATGTGCAGCGCGCCGTTGGAGAACGGAGGGCCGTCGTGCAGGGCAAAGAGGGGCTTGCCCTCGTTCTTCTTGAGCAGCTCGTTGTAAAGATCGAGCTCCTGCCAGTGCTTCAGCATGTCCGGCTCGCGCATCGGCAGACCGCCGCGCATCGGGAAGCCCGACTTGTTCATGTTGAGTGTCTGTTTGTATTCCATAATTCCTCCTGAAAAAACAACGCGCCCTGAGCCAGAGCTCAGGGCGATAAATTACCGCGGTACCACCTGAATTCCCGCACGCGCACGCGCCTGCGGACACTCGTCTTCTGTAACGGGAAGTCCCGTCCGGGCTTACTTGGGAAGCTCCCGTTCGCCCCGGCTGCTCCAAGGGGATCTTCGGGGCCCGTCACCGCTGCCTTACACCGCCCGGCAGCTCTCTTTGCGTCTCAGAAGCCCGTACTTGTCCTTTTCATCGCATATTCCAGCTACAGTGTACCCACTTTTCCCGCGCTTGTCAAGAAATTATCGGGTGAAAATTCAATAATTGTTCAAATCTGAACGCCCGCCGTGCGATTGCAAACGGCGGCCGCTTGTGGTATGCTTATGGGACACCACAGGCAGCTTTGCCCATTGCGCCCGCGCGCTTCGGCGGTGCTGCCCATAGAACTTGGAAGGATGGAACACATCATGGACGAAAAGACCAGCAGCGCTCCCATGCAGGAAGACCCGCAGAAGGGCGAAGAGCTTTCCTTTACCATCACTGGCGAAGACGCCGAGGCGCAGGACGCGCTGAATGCGAAGAAGCCGGAGCCGCAGCAGAAGAAAAAGTCCCCCCTGCCGTGGATCCTCGGCGCGGCAGCCGTGATCATCGCCGCAGCGCTCGTGCTGATCCTGACGATCAAGCCCAGCCAGACGACCCCCGACGCCGACCAGCCCGGCGACGCCACGATCTCCGAGCCCGCCGATACCCCGGACGATGCCCAGCCGGACGACCAGACGCCCGGCGCGGAGGATGAGACCAACGGCCAGACCGGCGAGGAAGACACCCAGACCGGCGGCAACGGCGTGAGCTACACCGTAGATGCCGAGGCCCTGACCGACGAGGTCCTGAACCTTGAGGTCGCAAGCTGCGGCGATGACCGGCTGACGAACCGGGATCTGCCGTATTACTACTGGCAGCAGTACTATTCCTTCGCCAGCACCTACAGCTCCTACGCCGCCTATCTCATCGACACCACCAAGCCCTTTGACCAGCAGATGTGCATCTTTGACGACACGCTCACCTGGCAGCAGTATTTCCTGCAGGGCGCCGTCAGCACCTACAAGAGCGTTTCCGCCCTCTGGCAGGACGCGCGGCTGAGCGGCTTCCAGCTCGGCGAGGAGGATCAGGACTATCTCGACGGCCTGAGCAATACCGTCACCGTCTCTGCGGCAAGCTACGGCTACGAAAGCGCCGATGCCTATCTGCAGACGGCCTATGGCCCGGCCGCGACCATGACCGGCTACCACGATTTTGTCGAGCGCTATCTGACGGCGTCCGCCTACCTGCAGGCGCTCGTCGAGGCGAAGACCTACACCGAGGCCGACATCAGCGCCTATTTTGATGAGAACGCCGATACCTATGCCGCCAGCTCGATCGAAAAGAGCGACGTCAACATGGTGAACGTGCGCCACATCCTCATCGTCCCCGAGGAGAAGAACGACGACGGCACCTACACCGACGCGGCCTGGACCGCCGCGGAGCAGAAGGCGCAGTCCCTGCTCGACGAGTGGAAGGCCGGCGAGCATACCGAGGATTCCTTCGCCTTCCTGGCCGCGGAAAACTCCGCCGATACCGGCAGCGCCTCCAACGGCGGGCTGTATGAGGAGGTCTATCCCGGCCAGATGGTCGACGCGTTCGACGCCTGGTGCTTCGACGCCGCCCGCCAGCCCGGCGACACCGGCATCGTGAAGACCGAGTACGGCTATCACGTCATGTACTTCTCGTCCGTCTGCGAGCATCCGTACTGGTATGTCCGCGCCGAGAGCGATTATCTCAACAAGCTCTCTGCCGACGTCTCGGAGGAGGTCTCCGCGAAGTTCGAATCGGCCGAAAGCGTGCAGAACGCAGCGCTCGCAGATATCCTGCAGAACTGAGCGGCCCGCCGGGAGGTCCTTCCGCATGAAGCGATTACTGTTTTTCATCAACCCGAACGCCGGCCACGCGGAGATCCGCGGCACGCTCATGGAGGTGCTGGAGATCTTCTCCGCTGGCGGCTATGAGGTCACGGTCCATATGACCACCGGCCCGCGCGATCTGACGCGCCAGATCGCCGCGCGCGGCGCGCAGTACGATCTGATCGTCTGCACCGGCGGCGACGGGACGCTCAACGAGGCGGTCTCCGGTCTCATGGCCCTGCCGTATGAAAAGCGGCCGAAGCTTGGCTATATCCCCGGCGGCACCGTCAACGACGTGGCCTCCACGCTCGGGCTGTCCAAGGATACCGTCCGGGCGGCGCAGGAGATCATGGACGGGCATCCGTTCCCGCTGGACATCGGCTCGTTCGGGCCGGACCGGTTCTTCACTTATGTGGCGGCCTTCGGCATCTTTACCGACGTGCCGTATGAGACCCCGCAGGAGGACAAGCGCATCTGGGGCCGTCTTGCCTACATCATGAACGGCGCGGGTGCGCTCGGCCGGCTCAAGCCCACGCACGTGCGCGTGTCCTATGGCGATCATCAGGAGGAGGCCGACGTGCTCGTCGGCCTCGTGACCAGCACGACCTCCGTCGGCGGGTTCAAGACCACGCGGGATCTCGGCATCTCGCTCAACGACGGCCTGTATGAGATGATCCTGGTCCGCGCGACAAAAAATCTGGCGGAGTTCAATCTGGCCGCGACCCGCGCGCTGCGGCTGGACTTCGACAACGATTCGTTCATCTCCGCACAGACGGGCGCGCTGCGGTTCGAATTCGACGAGCCGGTCGCCTGGACCGTCGACGGAGAATTCGGCGGCAGCGTCACGGAAGTGGAGATCCACAACGAGCGCCGCGCCATCGATATCATCGTGCCCTGAAGGGGCGGGAGGCAGATCATGCACATCCGATTTGCGGACCCCGGCGATGCCGCGGCCTGTCTTGCCGTCTACGCGCAGTATATCGATACGTCCATCACCTTTGAGACGGTCCTGCCGTCCGAGGCGGAGTTTTCCGGCCGCATCCGGAGCTACGGCGCGGTCTATCCCTGGCTGATCGCGGAGGAGGACGGGCACGTCCTGGCCTACGCCTACGCCCACCGCGCGCAGGAGCGCGCGGCCTACGGCTGGAACGCGGAGCTGTCGGTCTACGTCAGCCGCGACGCGGCCGGGCGCGGACTCGGCACGAAGCTCTATACTGTCCTTCTCGCGCTGCTGCAGAAGCAGGGCGTGCGCACGGCCTACGGCGTCGTGACCATGCCGAACGATGCCAGCAGCGCCCTGCACCAAAAGCTCGGCTTCCGCACGCTCGGTACCTACCACAATACCGGCTACAAAAACGGCCGCTGGCTCGATGTGGTCTGGTTCGAAAAGCCCATCGGCTCCTTCACCGGCGAACCCCGGCCCCTCATCCCCATCCCCCGCCTCCCCGAAGCCGCCGCCATCCTCGCCGCAGCCAACACATAAACCGACACCCGCCCCGCGCCGCAAGACCCTGCGGCGCGGGGCGCGGCACTTTCGGCAGGGAAAACACCGGAATCAGCAGGAGGCAACACAGAGTTGCCCCCGATGCAACCAATATGTGGTTTACTTTTGACAGAATATTCATGTAAAATCAGGAGTGTGAAGGGTATGACGCTCAGAGAAAAACTGATCGGATCAAGAAACAAGGCCGGACTCTCGCAAATGGAGCTGGCTGAACGGCTCGGCGTGTCCCGGCAGGCGGTCTCCCGCTGGGAAAGCGGAGATACAACGCCGTCCGTGGACAAGCTGAAGACGCTGGCAAGGATCTACGGCGTATCGCTGGACTGGCTGTGCAGCGATACCGCAGACGGGGAACCCCCTGAAGCAGCAAAGCCCGAAGCCGACAGAAACCCGGACGAGGCCCCCGCGGGAAAGGAAGGTGAGAAAAAACAGAAAATCAGGGCCATCGCGATCGCACTGGCGATCGGCGCGCTCGCCTTCGCCTGTGTATGGTTTGCAGCAAGAAATATGAGTAACGAAGCAGACAGCACACAAATTGAAGATATGGAACATGAAGAAATCGATATTCCAGATCAGGATGAAAGCGGATTTGATTTTGAGTGGAAAGATTAACAAGCAATTAATTCACCATGAACAAAACGAAAAAACAGTACTGACGATACTGGCGATTGCAGGGGCGGTTTTGCTGTGGCTGCTAAGCTACAAAGGAGCGCCGCTCGAGGAAGTGCTAAAAAGTATAGCAAGGATCATTGTGGTTTTTTTGCTGCTCACGCTTATAAATATAAAAAAAGGAAGAACGTGAGCGCGTAAATAAGACCAGATGAAATATTTGATGATTGGCAGTATGATTAAAGGGAGATACTCAATGAAAACGCACCTTCGTATTTTATCGAGTAAAAATGGGAGAGTTAGAAGCGCCATTGTAAGGCATCTTCTTTTAGCAGCAATGCTGAGCGGGATGCTTATGATGCTTTGCTGTGCTGCGTCGGCAAATGACGAGCCTGTGCTCAGCCCATGGGCGAGGGAGGAGGCGTTCGCGGCGGAGGAGGCGGGGATCCTTCCGGACGCTCTGCATGGCGATCTGAGGGGCGCGGGAAATCGCGGACAGGCGGTCTGGTATCTCGTGAAGCTCACGGAGACGGTTTTGCAAAAGGAACTGCCGAATACCGCGGAAGGTGTATTTCCAGACATGGAAAATACATTCTTCGAAGAAAAGGCGGAAAAAGCCTATTCCGCGGGGATCGTGACCGGCTATGCCGACGGGAGCTTTGGCGCGGGAAATCATATCAGGCGCGAGGAATACGCGGCGATGCTGTATCGGCTGTTTCAGTATCTGGAGCGGGAAACGGGGAAACAACTGATCCCGGATGATCTGCAGACGCGGCCGTATGCAGACGAAAAAGAGATCTCCGCATGGGCCCTCGACGCCGTACAAGCACTGTCCGCGATGGGCATTCTGGGCGGAGACAGCCGCGGAGACTTTTGCCCCGACAAAAATATCAGTCTGGAGCAGATGATCGTGCTATCCCGCCGCTGCTGGAAATACTGCACGGATAAAAGCTGAGGAACAGAGCATGATCGCCCGCCTCGATAGACACTGATCGAAGCAGAGATACCTGCGTTCAACAGGTATCTCTGCTTTTGATATGCAGGAACTGCTTGTGATTTTCAACAGAAAATCAGAAAAAATTTGTTGCTTTTCGATATGGATTTTTCGGGCGGCACTGCTATACTGTGTGCATGGGAAACGCCCCACAAAAACCCATAAAAAGAGAAAAACAGGGAGGAAACATCTATGACTGGCATTGGATTGATCATTGTCTTCATTCTTGCCATCGCACTGATGATCTTCTGCATCAGCAAGCTGAAGATCCATCCGTTCCTCGCGATCATGGCCATTTCTCTGGTATTCGGCCTGATCGCCGGTATTCCGCTGGTCAACACCACGGACGCCGACGGCAATACCGTCAGCGGCATTGCCAACGTCATCGGCGCCGGCTTCTCGGGCACGTTCTCGAGCATCGGCATCGTGATCATCTTCGGCGCTCTGGTCGGTACGCTGCTTGAGAGCACCGGCGCGGCGCTCAAAATGGCCGACTGCGTGGTCAAGCTCGTCGGCAAAAAGCATCCGGAGCTTGCCATCGAGCTCATGGGCTGGATCGTCTCCATCCCCGTGTTCTGTGACAGCGGCTTCGTCGTTCTGAACCCCATCCGCAAGGCTATGGCCCGCCGGACCGGCGCGTCGAGCGTCGCGATGTCCGTCGCACTGTCCATGGGCCTGTACATCAGCCACTGCTTCATCCCGCCCACACCCGGCCCCATCGCGGCTGCCGGTACGCTGGGCTGCGGCGATAATCTGCTGCTGGTCATGGGCCTCGGCGCTCTGTGCTCCATCCCGCCGCTGGTCGCGGGCTACTTCTTCGCAAAGTACATCGGCAAGAAGGTCAAGGCTGCCGACGACATCGTCGCGGACGGCGACGTCAAGACCTATGAGCAGCTCGTGGCCGAGTTCGGCAAGCTGCCGAGCGGCTGGCTCGCATTTGCGCCGATCGTCCTCCCCATCATCCTGATGGGCCTGGCCTCCGCGTTCTCCATGGCGGGCGTCAAGGCGGATTTCATCAGCTTCCTCGGCACGCCGATCATCGCCCTGGCTGTCGGCTGCATCATCGCCATCATCAGCCTCTTTGCCGCCAATAAGGGCAAGGACTTCTACAAGCTCACCGACGACACGCTGAAGACCGTCGGCCCCATCCTGTTCGTCACCGCTGCCGGCGGCGTGCTGGGCAAGGTCATCGCGTCCTCCGACATGGTCAACTTCATCAAGGCCAACGCGGAGATCTTCGAGAGCATCGGCATCTTCTTCCCGTTCCTGCTGGCCGCCATCCTCAAATCCGCGCAGGGCTCCTCTACCGTCGCCATCACCACCACGGCCGGTATCGTCGCGCCGCTGCTGCCGGTCCTGGGGCTGGATTCCCCGGCGCTGTCCTGCCTGACGGTCATCGCCATCGGCGCAGGCGCCATGACGGTGTCGCACGCGAACGACTCCTACTTCTGGGTCGTCACCAACTTCGGTGAGATGACCCCGCAGGACGGCTACAAGACGCAGACGCTCGGCACGCTCGTCATCGGCGTCGTGTCCATCATCGGCGTGTTTATCGTGTCCCTGTTCCTGCACTGATCGTTCATACACCCCAAGAGGGACGGGCCTGCCCGTCCCTCTTTTAACTTTTTTAACCCTGTTTTAACCCGCTTTTTAACCCTTTTCGTCCTTGCTTTTTCCCGGGATGCTTTTTATAATGGGGACAACTATAGAATGCCCCCAAGCGAAGGAGGAACTATCATGCAAACTCTCAGACAAGACGCGCAGGCCATCATTGACAAGGCGCTGGCCGACGCGCTGCCGGATTCCGCCGTGCGCCGCGCGCTGGAGCAGTTTCAGAAGCCGGAGGGCCGGCTCGTCCTGATCGCTGCCGGCAAGGCCGCCTGGCAGATGGCCAAGGCCGCCTATGACGTGCTGGGCGCGGCGATCACCGGCGGCGCAGTCATCACAAAATACGACCATGTCAAGGGCCCCATCGGCGCGCTGGAGCTGTTCGAGGCGGGCCACCCCGTGCCGGATGAGAATTCCTACCGCGCCACGAGCCGCGCGCTGGAGCTCGTCAGCGGGCTGAGCGAGCGGGATACCGTGCTGTTCCTGCTCTCGGGCGGCGGCTCTGCTCTGTTTGAAAGCCCGCTGGTCCCCGCGGAGGAGATGGCGGACGTCACGAAGCAGCTGCTCGCCTGCGGCGCGGACATCGTGGAGATGAACACACTGCGCAAGCGCCTCTCCGCGGTCAAGGGCGGCCGGTTCGCCGAGCGCTGCCTGCCCGCGAAGGTCTTTTCCATCGTGCTGTCCGACATTTTGGGCGATCCGCTGGATATGATCGCCTCCGGCCCGGCCTATCCCGATTCGTCAACCTGCGCACAGGCGCTGGAGGTGGTGCGAAAATACGGCCTGCGGCTCTCCGACCGCGCGCTGGAGCTTCTGGCGCAGGAGACGCCGAAGACGCTCACGAACGTCGAGACCCACATCACCGGCAGCGTCCGCCAGCTGTGCGCCTCCGCCGAGCAGACGGCCCGGGCGCTCGGCTACACGCCCGTCATCCTGACGGCGAGCCTGCGCTGCACCGCGCGCGACGCGGGCAACTTCCTGGCCTCCATCGCGCAGTGCCACCAGGACAGCAAAGCCTCGCTCGCCTACATCGCCGGCGGCGAGACCGTCGTCCATCTGACCGGCCACGGTCTTGGCGGCCGCAATCAGGAGATCGCGCTTTCCGCCGCGCAGGAGATCGCCGGTCTGCGCGATACCGCCGTCTTCTCCTTCGGCTCCGACGGCACCGACGGCCCGACCGACGCCGCGGGCGGCTACTGCGACGGCGATACCTGCGCGGCGCTGGCGGCAAAGGGCATTTCGATCCCCGACGTGCTGCAGGACAACGACGCCTACCACGCGCTGCAGGCCTGCGGCGGTCTGATCCTGACCGGCCCGACCGGCACCAACGTCAACGACCTGTCCGTCCTGCTGATCCGCAGATAATACAAAAACCGCTGCCCTCGGGCAGCGGTTTTTTGCAGCACCGGGCGCGGAAAAGCTTCCCGCGCCCGGTTTTTCGTTATTCCTCTGCAAACAGCGGGACGAAGCGGAACGTCCGGCAGTCGACCAGACCGCGGTTGGTCAGCCGCAGCTCCGGCAGGCAGGCCAGCGGGACCAGCGCCATCGTCATATACGGCGAGTTGATCACGCAGCCCATCTGCTTCCACGCCGCGTCGAGCTTCGCGACCAGCTCCGCCATCTCGCGCACGGGCAGATCGTTCATCAGGCCCGCGATGGGCAGCGGCACCACCGCCAGCACCTTGCCGTCCGCGACCGCGCACATGCCGCCGCCGCATTCGACCAGCGTGTTGGCCGCCAGCGCCATATCCGCGTCGTTCGTGCCCGCGACCAGCAGATTGTGCGCGTCGTGAGAGACGGTCTGCGCCATCGCGCCCTTCTTGAAGCCGAAGCCCTTGAGGAAGCCGACGCCCTTCGTGCCCGTCTCGTGGTGGCGCTCAAAGACGACCATCTTCATAACGTCCTGCCCGGCGTCCGGCTCGACAAAGCCGTCCTTGACCGGCAGGTCGAGCAGCCGCTCGTAGTTGCCCACGCGGTTCGGGATGATCTCGATCACGCGGGTTTTGACCGTCTTGCCGGCCCCGGCCGGTGCGGCGATGCGGAAGCTCTCGGCCGTGATCGGGTGGCCGACGTGCATCGTGTGGAAGACGTGCTCCGGGAAGTTGGCGGGCCCGATCTCCACGCACATCTGCCCGTTTTCCGCCACGACGTCGCCGTCGATCATCGTCCGGGTGATGCGGATGTCCTGCAGATCGTCAAAGAACACGATGTCCGCGCACTTGCCCGGCGTGATGCTGCCCATCTCGTGGTCCATGCGGAAGCAGGTCGCGACGTTGATCGTCACATACTGGATCGCCTTGATGGGGTCGAGTCCCTCCTTGACGGCGCAGCGGACGATGTGGTCCAGATGGCCCTCGTTGATGAGCGTGTCCGGGTGCGTGTCGTCGGAGATCAGGCAGGCGAAGCGGTCGTCGATCCTGTTGTCCAGCACGGCCTTGATGATGACCGGCATATCGTGCCAGGCGCTGCCGTAGCGCATGAGCGCATACATGCCGTGGCGCATCTTCTCCAGCACGTCCTCGGCCCGGGTGGATTCATGACAGCAGCGGATGCCGGAGGCGATGTAGGCGTTCAGCGCCGCGCCGGTGTCGGGAATGGAGAAATGGCCGGTGATGATGTTGTCGGACTTCAGCGTCTCGGCCAGCTCTGCGTGGATGTTTTCCTCCGCGCCGATCACGTTCGGGAAGCTCATCATCTCGCCAAGACCCATAATGCCGTCCCAGGTCATCATCTCGCGGATATCGTCCGCGCGGATCGCCGCGCCGGTATCCTCAAACCCGGCGACCGCCGGCACGCAGGAGGGCGCGTTCGACATGGCCTTGAGCGGGGAGCGCTTCGCGTCCTCGATCATGATCCGGACGCCGTCCTTGCCGCAGACGTTGCAGATCTCATGCGGGTCCATGAAAATGCCCGTCGTGCCGCAGGGGACGACTGCCTTCGCGTATTCGCCCACGGAGATCATGGACGATTCCACGTGGATATGCCCGTCCATAAAGCCGGGCGCGATGTACTGGCCGCCCGCGTCGATGACCTTTGTCTCCGGCCCGATGCAGTGCGATGCGTCGCCCACGAGCGCGATGCGGCCCTCGGCGATCGCAACGTCGATGCCTTCCTGGATCTCCGCCGTGCAGACGTTGACCAGACGGGCGTTTTTGATGACCGTCTCCGCCTTCTGTACGCCCATGGCGACCCGCGCCATCGTGCGCGTCACCTCATACAATGGCTTCTTGCAGAATTTGTTCAGCATGCTGGTTCCTCCTTCATCTTTGCAGGTCCGTAAATCCGGCCGCTGCTCCTGTGCAGGGATCTGATACCCCTACAGTACCACAGTCCATCCCCGATTGCAACGCCCCGCCGGAAAAGCCGCCGCAGAACCTGCGCAGAAACTTCAGATAGAATGAAGAAACATTTTACGTGACAGCCGCGGCTGGTATGCTATAATGTTCCTGATACAAAAACCGACAGTTAGGAGAATGACAGTGAAAGCATGGAAAGTGATCGGCAGATGCCTGTTGGTGCTGCTGTGTGTGGTTTTGGTGATCGCGATCGTCGGCATCGCGCAGTTTTTCCACCGGTCGGATCCGAAAAACGTGAAGCGGTACGACACGGACAACCCCTTCATCACCGGCGAAACGGCAATTTCGGCGCACCGCAGCGGCGCGGGCGATTATCCGGAGGAGACGCTGGCCGCGTTCCGCGGCTGCGTGGAAAATCCGGATTTTGAGGTGGATTATTTTGAATTCGACCTGCATATGACGGCAGACGACATTCTGGTGCTCTCGCACGACGCCACGCTCGACCGCGTGTCGGACGCACCGGCCGTATTCGGCGCGGAGAATGTCCTCGTCCGCGACAAGACGCTCCTGGAGCTCAAGCAGCTGAACATGGCGGCGCAGTTTGTGACCGACGCGGGCGAAGCGCCGTATGCCGGCCTCCACGGCGAGGCCGTGCCGGACGAGCTGCGGATCTTGTCCCTCGACGAGGTGCTGGATTATCTGACTGCGGCCGGGGAGTTCCGCTACATCATTGAGATCAAGGACGGCGGCGAGACCGGTCTGGCCGCGGCGGATCAGCTGTACGCGACGCTGAAAGAGCGGGGACTGCTCGACCGGGTCATCATCGGCAGCTTCCGCGACGAGGTCGCGGCCTACATCACGGCCAACTACCCCGATACCCACCGCAGCGCCAGCCCGGAGGAGGTCGTGCAGTTCTATTTTGCCGCCCTGACCAGCAAAAAGGATTTCACCTGCTCCTACGACGTGCTCCAGCTGCCCTTCGGCGACGCAAGAGAGAGCTATGGCCTGAATCTGGGAACGACGACCATCATCAACTTCGCCCATGCGCATGACCTTGCCATGCAGTACTGGACCGTAAACGACGAAGCCGACCTCGCCTACCTCGCCAGCGTCGGCGCCGACGCCCTGATCACCGACTACCCCGACCGCGCCGCAGCCGTCCTGCAGGGGATGGGGTAAACGCATGCATAGAAAAAGAACGCCATCCGGGTGGATGGCGTTCTTTTTATCGTTTCTGTGGAGCGTTACTTGTAGAAGCCCGGGTTCTGATAGCCGGCTCCGCTGGGCTCGCTTTCCAGCATGGTCAGGATGGCGTCGCGGCAGCCGCGGACCATGACGTCCTGCTCTTCGGGCGCGCGGCTGACCATCTGGTTGGTCGGGCTGGTATAGAACCACAGCCCCTCGTCGGCGGCAAGCCCCACGCCGTCCTTGTCGGTGATGGCGTCCGGGTCCAGACCGAGCGTGTCCCGGATCTCATCGCGGGAGTAGAAGAACCACTTCGCTTCGGGCATGGTGTTTTCCCACTTGCAGCTGCTGATATCGCCGTTCTCCGACTTGCCGGGGCTGTAGACCTCGATCGTGTAGGCGTGGATGTTGTAGCGGCCGTACGCGTAGTCGATCAGCTCGGCGGCGGTGGGGTAATCCTCATTGGAGCTCATGCTGTAAAATCCGCGGCCGGTGTAGTCCTGGAAGGCCTGCGCCATCTGGGCGGCGGTCTGCTTCATGAACGGGATCTCGGCGTCGTCGGGGTTTTCCGCGTCGTAGGCGCGATAGCACCACGGGTAGAGGACGGACTGGATGCCGGTGTGCAGCGAGACGAGGGCGTCTATGTCGTGCGTGTACAAAAACCGCTGCAGCGCCTGGATCTCCGGCTCGGTGGCGGGGGCGGTGCCGGCGGTGGTCCAGTTCACATTGCCGACCTGCTGGCCGTCCTTCGTCTCGATGTCATACCGGTTCCACTGGAAATCGAAGGTGCGGTTCATGTCGATCCCGCTGGTGCGCGGATCGTCGCCGAGCACGCCGTTTTCATCCCAGTCCGGGCTCTCCATGCCGAAGACGGGGAGATCCCGCGACGGCGTGTCGTCCGCCTTGCCGCGATAGAGCGTGGCGATGAAGCCGTCGCCGTCGATGTCCGTGTAGGGATCGCTGAAGGGGATGTTGTTGCCGTTTGCGTCCTGCGGGCGCAGGTTCGGGCGGGTGTTGACGACGAAGGACTGCTCATAGCCGTCCGGGTTGATGACCGGGATGACATAGATCGTGTAGGCGTCGAGCAGACCCTTGACATAGGCGTCGTCCGAGCAGAGCGTCAGCCACCACGCGGTGTACATGGCAGAGGAGGCGCTTTCGCGCTCGCCGCCGTGGATGTTGGCGAAGACGCCGATCCCTGTTTTCTCCTCGGCCGGGATCGCCTCGTTGGTGATCTCCAGGCACCAGAGATCGCGCTCCTGCCAGGTGGTGCCGATGGAATAGAGGTCGGTGATGTCGGGATACTGTTCGGCCATTTGGGAGAGCTGCGCTTCCAGCTCTGCGAAGGTGTAGCGCGCGTTCCAGTCGATGTCCAGCCCCTCCGGGATCTCGCTGGGCGCGTCGGGGCGGGCATCGAGAGTCAGCCGCTCCGCTTTTTTGCTGCCTGCTGCGCTGCAGGCGGCAAGACCAAATACGAGGATCAGGGAAAGACAGAGGCACAGGGCCCGTTTGGTGAGAGATTTCATGTTGGTTTCTCCTTTCTGTCCGGCTTGCAAGCGGAACGGTCCGCAGCGGCCGGGAAGCCGGTGAGTTTCCTGCATGTGCTGCTTTATTGAATTACTGATTTACCACGCTAATATACTACACGATTTCGCCCCATTCCGCAATCGGTAATTCCAATAAGATTCCACCGCATTTTCCGTAAACTGTTGTACAAGGGCAACAAGGACCAGGGAGACGAATTGGGGAGGAGCGAAAAGAACGCCCACCATCCGGCGGGATGATGGGCGTTTGTATCAATAGGAACACATCTATGTATGCTTCCGCGCGCATCCGCTGCGCTGATTTTCCGCTTCTTCAGGATCACCGTATTGCGGTTCCTCGGAATAGAAGACCCGCATGTCATCCAAGCGGAGGCACGCCAGTCGGCCGCGGAGGCCTGAGCGAGGATCGCCCGTTTCGGGGAGCATACAGCCGCAGTCGATCCCGATCCAGCCGGGCGCATCCCATACTGCCATGGGATCGTCGGGCTGAAAATGGTGGGTCGGCGTGTGACCGAAGATGACGGTCCGGCCCTCCAGAACCGGAAATTTCTCAAATCGCATCCAGACAGCGAAATCCCGCGCACATTTGTATTTCCAGTCGTAGCTTTCGTATAAGTCCACGGGGGCCGCGTGCGTCAGGAGGTATTGCCTGCCGTTTACCGTCAGCTCCGCGTTGACTGGCAGCTTGTCCAGATATTCGAAGATCTCCTGCCGGATGGTTTTCCTTATGCGTTTCAGATGATCGTGCGTGACCTGGCCGCCATTCCGATACCACAGAGCCTGTTTGCGTTCATAGTAGGATCCCGGGCAGTCCTCATCCGCTGGGGGAGGGTAATAAAGCGCGTTCATCATCATCAGTTCGTGGTTGCCCAGAAGCATGTTGGCATTTGGCATCGCCATGATCCGGCGGAGGATCCCGATGCCGTCCGGATTTCGGTCGATCACATCTCCAAGGACATAAAGCGTGTCCTCAGCCCGCAGGCCGATCTGCCTTATGACAGAATCAAACCGCCGCTTCTGCCCATGGATATCAGACATGACATAGATCATGGTGTTCCGCCTCCTTCTTCGCAGCACAAATAAATTACCACACTTTCGGGAGAATAGCGATCAAAAAATCGTGACCGGCAGGGGGCGCTGCGGGAGCCGGATGCCAAAAAGAAAAGCCATCCGTTTGGATGGCGCCTCTTTTTGTGTTGTCAGAACATTATAGATCAGCAGATAAATCGGGCGTACGGGAGTACTCCGGCGGCAAAGCCGCCTCCGTGTCCCTGCGCATTTTCTTTTGGCTGCGCCAAAAGCTGCGATGCGTTGCATCGCGGCCGTCTGTCGACGGCAAAATGCTTGCGATCGAACCACGAGTTCGCTGCGGGGCCCATATTCCAAAAAGAAATGCCATCCATTTGGATGGCATTTCTTTTTGTGTTTTCACTACACTATAGATGAACCCCCCGACTTGTCGGAGCTGTTTCAATCAACTACAAAATCAAGCACGCTTCTACAAAAATGTTTTCTCTGCCATGTGGATCACGAAATCGCGTTCGTCCGGATCGGCCTTGGAAAAGTCGATCTGATACCGCTGGCAGGTCTTACGGAAGTGGACAACATAGGCCAGATCTTCTTTTGTCGGAGGTGCAACATAGCCGTTCGGTGCAGCCAGTGCGTCCAGCTCCAGATATTTTTCGTTCTGCATCTGTCAGACCTCCTTCAAGTATTGTCCGAATAATTCCCGCGCAGGATCGCCGTCGATCAGCAGCAGGAACGGGTCAAACCGACTGAACGGGATTGCACCGTAAGTCCGCATATAGTGTTCCCGAAGCTGCGTCGTTTTTGCCTTCAGGTAAATTGCGCCGCCGTAGCCGTAATCAATGGAAAGCTGAATTCCGAACGCCAGCAGCGCAGCGCCGATACCGGCGTATTTTCTAGGATTGGACAGTGTCGGATTCCCGCCGGGTGCGCTCTCCATATACTCCACATAAACCAGCACGCCCTCTGGCATATCCCGGTAAGCGGCGAGTCCGACCAGCTCTCTGGTCGCATCCAATTCCAGAGCATATTTTTGAAGCGCAGCATCCTGAATAAAATCTGTGCGCCAGTCGGTTTGCCAATGCTCCTGTGCCGTCCGCTCAAAATCAGCGGCAGTCGCTTCCCGAATGGAAGCAGGAATCTGTTTGTTTGACTGACTGTCAATGATGTAATAGCAAGGCTGCATAGCGTCTGCTCCTTCATTTCCTGATTTATTATACCACAGCTCTCAGAAAAACGCAAAGATGAGTTTTCCTGCTCTGCTTCCATATCCGGTTCATAGCCGCTGCTGAGAACGTCCAACAGTTCTTTCTTTGACCACTGCTGCTCCCGCGCCTGTTCCAGATACCACTTGCGTGCTTCTCTTGTCAGCTCCGCTTCCATGATCACCACGTTCAGCGTCCAGCCGATTTTCATTGCCAGTCGAAGGAGCGTTTGGTCATTTTCATAAGTCCGATAAAAATCGCGCATCCGGCGCATGTTGCGCGGGGAAAAGCCTGTGCGGTCAGGGAAATTTGCCTGCAAGAACTCTGCGGCTGCGACCGCCGCGCCCTTCTCTGGACGCTGGCTGATGGTCTTGCCGATGGCATAGATTTCGTCCATCTGCGGAAGATTTTGCGCGAGAATTGCGGCCAATTCCCGGTACATCGCGCCGTAATCCACAGGTTTTCTGACGTTCATAGCTCCTCCTTTCCGCGCTGGCGCGCATCGTATATTTCGTCGTTTTGCGAATAGCCTGCTACAATATTTTGTGGTAGATGCCTTCACTTCCGCCGTAGTCTGTCCGACAGAAAAAGCCAGCGTCTCTGGGCATCTCGCGTCCGTTTTGCCAACGATTATCCAGAAGAAGATATTCGTCCGGCAGATAGCCGACGCTGTCCAGCCGTGCCTCCAGCTCGTGAAAAACATCTTCCGCTGTGCGCTGACCGGCATATTTCAGCTTGCGGGGATTCTCTGCATCCGGTTCCCAGCGTTCAAATTCAATTTGCTTCATACGTTCTCCTTTTCGTCGTTTTTTATCTGCCGCCAGCTTTTCCAAACAGGGCTTCCTTGTACGGCGGCGCATGGACTTCCAGCAGATATCGTTCGTTGCCGCATTTGTAGAGGCACACGCTGCGCTGCGGAAACTTGATGAGGTCGAACTCACTCTCCTCCAGCTGGAGCATATCCATATAGGCGCGGCGGTCAATGGAACCGGCGTTGAACAGGAACTGATGCGGTGGAATCGAAAAGAGCGGCTTCGTCATCTCCCGCACACCCGGCTGGTCAAAATCTTCGAGGTTTTGGCTTGCCAGTACCAGCGCAGATTCTTTTTTGCGCACACGCTTAAGAGAATTTCGGATGTACTCGATGGCAACGGGATTTGACAGCCAGATATAGAGTTCATCCAGCGCCGCAACGGTGTTGCCTTCAGTCAATAACTTATCCGACATATACGACAGCAGGTTCAGGAGTATCGTGCTTCGCACGTTCTGCGCCACGGACAGCAATCCCTTCACACCGAACACGAGAAATCTGGTTGAGGTCAGGTTTGTGTGACCGTTGAAGAATTTCGAGTCCGCACCACGGCACATGGAGTGCAGCCCCAGCAATACCTGCTGGAGCGTTTCTCTCGTATAGAGCTGCGGCTTCGTTTCATCAAAATTCTCATACTCGATCTCGATGAAATCATACAGCTCGGATAAGATCGGATAGTCCTCCGGGCGCATCTGTGAGAAGTCGGTTTCCTCTGTGATGCCCCATTCCGTGTATAGCTTGGTTAACATAATTTCAATCGTATCGATCTGCGCCGTCGTAAAGTCCTTGTAAGTGCGAAACACATCCTTGAGGAAGGATGTGTGCTGGGCAAGCCTCGTAGACTGCCGGAACGCTTTCGGTGCATCCACATCGTATGGATCAGCGTCGGTGTCCCAACAGCGCGGCTCCAGCAGATTGATCTTATACGTTCCCTCTACGATATCCGCAAAACAACCACCGAGCGCCTGGCACAGCTCCCACTGTTCATGCTCCACGTCCAGCGTGATGACAGATTTTCCGGCTTCGAGAAAATTCAAAAGCAACAGCTTCATGAGGTAGCTCTTGCCCTGACCGGAGTTGCCGAGAATGAGAACGTTGGCGCTGGTCTTGTCTTCGTCGCGCTGGTCGAAGTCTACTACGATGTTGCTGCCGTATTTGTCCTTTCCGATGTAAAAGCCCTTACGGTCTGTTTTGCCGGAATAGTTGAATGGGAACAGATTTGCGACCGAGCTGGCTGGCAGGACGCGCTCGTATTCCGTGCCAAGCACATTGCATCCGACCGGGCTGACGGCACGGAATCCATCCTGCTGGCGGAGCTTCAGCTTGTCCACGTTCAGCTTCGAGCGCATGAGCTCGACCTCCACATTCGTCTGCAAAATTTGCAGCTCCTGCATATCTCCCGCGATCATTTCGATGTAGACGGCGCAGTGCAGAAGCGGCTCCTTGTTCCGGTGCAGGGAGCCGATGAGGTTCGCCACATCCTGCAAATTGCTCTCCGCCTCTACTGCCTGCTGCATATTTTGTGAACTGCCGCGATTCATCCGGTTGCGGATCTCGGCATTGTGGACGATCTTGCGTTCTTCGAGCGGAGAGACCATGCGCGTATAGATGTGCAGCGTCACACCGTGCTTTTCGCCCAAATGCCGCAGGATGGCAAGATCGTCGGTCGATGTCGGATACTCGCGCAGCGCCCAAATGCAGCGGAACGTGTTGCCGCAGATGTAGTAGCCGGTTTCAAATTTCACGATGCTGGGCGCGATCATGTCCAGAAACGCTTTGAGATTTTCGGTTTCTTCGTCCGGTTTTCGTTTGCGCTTAAAAAGCCCCACTAGATCACCTCCAGAAAGCGCTGACCGTCGTAGTCCTCGAAGCGCTCCGTTGTCGTGTTCTGCTCGAAATAGATAGCAAGCAGGCGTTTGAGGTCTTCTTTTCCGGCACGGCGCGTGGTGAAGCCGTTGTCGCGGAATTTTGTCTCGATGGTGGAAAGTAAGGTGTACGCCGTATCTGGCTTCTCGTTTTTGAGACGCACGGCGAGATAGAACTCCCGCGCCAGTGTCATCTGCACCTGCTTTTCATCCAGAAATGCACGATCCTGTTCGAGCAATTCCCGAATCGCGGGGTTCTGCTCTGCCTGCATCCGGTCATGGTAAAAAAGGCACGTCGCATTGAAGCTCTCGCGGGAGTTCATTGCCAGCAGCTCGACACCGGCCTGCGCGCTGAGTGTATTCTGGAGCGCACGGATCTTCGCACTGACCGCACCAGCCGGGAGGACGCTGATATTTGTGGGCTTGATGATATAAAACACCAAATCACCCGCATCGGTGGAAATGCAGTAGTCCGTGATCTTTTTGATGCCCATAAGCTGCTGCGTGGACTGCCGCCGTTTGTCTTTCTTTTTCCTCATACTGGTTCCTCCCACTCGAAAATTTGCTGTTCTGTGATATAAAAGCTGACCACGAACGAGAGAAAGTCCAGCACACTGAGTCCGTCCAGGTGGATGGACAAAAACGCATACGCCGCCACCAGCACCATGGGCAGAAACAATCCAAGCTGCGTCAGCGCAAGCACCGCAATGAGCAGCCCAATGCCGATGACGGCCAGATCCCGGAGCTGCCAGAGCCAGAGCGTGGCTTTGGCGTTCAGGTTATCGGGATAAATATAAATACGATCACCTCCATGAACGAAAAAGCGCCGCCGCAGAAATCTTCCTGCGGCGGCGCTGGGTGGTTATTCTTCGGCATCCATATCAGGTTCGTCGGGTTCTTCTGTCTCCGGCTGCTCGGCAGTGTCTTCTTCGTCCTGCTTCAGCGCGTCCTCGATCAGTCTGATGATGAACTGCTTCTGTTTGAGATTGTTCTTCTTGAGGTATGCCTTGAGCCGCTCGAAGAGTTCTTCCGGAAGCTGGATCGCCATTGTTCTCATATCGCCTGTCATTTTTGCTCCTTCTTTCATTTTGTAGTAATTTGTGATAAGCTGTTCTACGAATTCGCTGAGTGTTTGTCCGGATCGTTCCTGCTCTTGCCGCACACGCGCGTGGAGGGCTGTGTCGATTTGAGCGCAGAGGTTCTTTTTGTCTGCCATGGGCTTCGTCCTTTCTTTTTGATTTGCAAAGCAAGCATACTGTAAGCGCCGGAACAAAGCTATTCACAATAAGCAACAAAGAAGCGCCGCAAAACGAAGCATATTACAAGCACATCTCGTCGGACGGCAGCGGTTCTTCGCTGAATTGCCGCAGTTCCTCCAAAGATGCCGCCATGAAATCATGCACGCGCATGGCTCCGCCGAGGAAGTTGGGTGAGGTGTCTTCCGTCAGGTCGATCCGGTCCGCGCCGCCGAAGTCAATAGGCTGCCTGGTCAGCACCGTGCCGCCGTGGTTGACCACTACGAGCGGCGCAATATAGCAGAAATTGCCTGTATCGCAGCTTTCATAGAGGTCATATGCATAAAGGCCCTTCGGCACAGCTTCACGCGGGATTCTGCCGTTTGAGAAAAGTGCCGGATGATCCAGCACCTCGATCATCTCCAGATCTTCATCTAAAAAGCTCGTATCCATATCTTCACCTCCATCATGCCGCAGCCGCTTTTGCTACGGTTTTTGTGATGTTGATCGCCGTTTGTGCGGTATAAACTGCGCTCGACAGGTTTGCTCTGGTCGATGTGTCCAGCCCGAACGCGCCCGCAATGCGCGGGATCTCTCCGGCAGAGAGCATCAGCCCCAAGCCGAGCAGGGCGTGTTCATTGAACAATGACAAGCCTGCAATTAAAATCGTGGCCTGCAAAAAAGCCGTGAGGCAAAGCCCCACGACCTGCTTGCACCACTGGTAGAACCCGTCCAGATACCCGCGCGGCACAGAAAACATATACAGACTGCCGACCGCGATCTGGATGAGCAGGATGCCGCCGCGCTTCAGATTTGCAAAGAAAACCTTGATGACCGCATACGCCATGAGGATGATGCAGAACAGCACCATGATCGGGCTGGTGACCGAACCGAAACCGCCGACGTGCGTGGTGGCAAAATCCACGAAGTTCTCGACGGTCAGCTCGTCGATGATATTTCCGGCGACCGTGCCGAAGCTCGCGCCCGCGCCACTGATGGCATATCCAAAATTCGCCTGCAAGGACACGCAAAGCTCATAAAGCCTGATCGGTACAACCGTAAAAAGACTGACCGCCATGAATCCCTTAATGAGATTCATGGCGGTTCCTTTCACATCTGCTCTGCCGGACGAGTATTCCAGCCCACATTCCGCGCACGCGACCACGAAGCCGACCGCATATAAGATCCACGCGAGATACGAGAAAAACAGGACGATGCTCTGCACCCAGCTCATTTCAAACATTTCGGCTCCCATATTGCCCATCTCTGCAAAGAAATTGGCTAGAAAGCCGATGATCTGCTTGTAGACCCAGTCCATGATCTGCTCCAAAATCGTGTCGGCTACAAAGTCCCAGATAAACAAGCCGCGTCACCTGCCTTTTCTTTCTGAATTGATCACAGCCCGACGATGCCCCAGATATAGGTCGGCGCGGTCAGCGTGAACACGAGGCAGGCAAAGAGGATAGCGGGAGCAGTCCATTCGAACTGCCCACTCTTTCGGTAGTCAAAGTATGCGGTACCGAGTTTTACGAAGAAAGCAATGGCTAAAACCATATCAATCACGGGAAAAACCACGTTATCCACAACCGTTTTGATCTGTGTGGAGGCTGTGGTCCAGGTGCTTTCGACGGCAGAAGCCACATCGCCGCTGCCGGCCGCCGAAGCGACCGTTGCAAACAGCAGGCAGAGCAGTGCGCAGAAAACGAGCAGCTTTCCACGCTTCAGAATTTTCATCATAAATTATTCCCCCTTCCATTCCAGCACGAATACGACAGAAAGGACATCCTGCTCGGTAACGGGCTGCGAGACCGCCGACACAACGGCATCGTAGGAGAGCGGCAGTTTTCCATTTTCCGCAATCGTCCACGGGGAGGTCAGCGAGAATGTTTCTGCATCACCGGTTTTCGTCGTCACAGAATCGTTGATTTTGAAACCAAGCTGTTTCGCATCGACTTTGGCATGTGCCATGTCGGTATCAAACGGAACAAGCTGCCAGCCGTTTTTGGTAGAAATCGAAACGCTGGATACAATGACCTCGCCAGTAGAACCATTGATGATTTCCGCCGCGCCAACGTGAACCTCACCGTTTTCATCGACCGTCAGCGGAAGGACAACTGGCACTGTGACCGAGAAAACCTCTGTGATCTCCCAATGCGCATAGTAGGTGCTGTCACCGTCTGTTTTGTAGATGGTGTTGGCATCGACCTGCGTGCCGCCGGTCGCCTCGGTGAACCAGCCGAGGAATTCGGCGTTTTTGCGCGTCGGCTCGGTGGGGAGAACGAGCGCTTCACCGTAGGTCTGCTTTGTTTCCTCTGTTGTGCCGTCACCGAGATCCCATGTGATCGAATAGCTATTGGCGGTAAATTGTGCGTAGAACGTCTTTGCCGCTGTGATGGTCACAGTGTTGTACAAGCTGCCGCCAGAAGCAGACGTGTACCAGCCCTTGAACGCATGACCGGTCTTGACCGGCGTGCTCGTCGGGGCGGTCGCCGTCGCATTCGGCTTGCCTGTCGTGGTGATGCTGGCCTTGCCGTTGATCGTGCCGCCGTTTGTGCCTGCATCCCACTTAATTGTCAGGCTGACGGTCGCGCCGCAGTCATCGCACTTGCCGTCGCCGTTTGCGTCCACATGGTCTGCATACTCCGTTGTGCTGTCGCCGCAGGCGGAGCAGGATTTCGTGCGCTTATGCTGGGTATCATCCGCTTTCGACCACGAACCATACGAATAGGTGTGATTTGCATAATCATAAGTGCTTGCGCCGCAGCCGGAACAGGTCTTTGTACGGCGATGTTGGGTGTCAGAATACTTGCTCCAAGAACCGGTGGAATAGCTGTGATTGCCGTAGTCCGTTGTGGAATATCCGCAGGTGCGGCACGTTGCTGTGCGGCTGTGCTGACTGCTGCTGTAATTGTTCCAGCTTCCGTAGCTCATGCTATGACTGGCGTATTCGTAATCCGAGTCGCCGCAGTTGCGGCAATAGGCTTCGCGCCGGTGCTGACTGCTGGAATATTCCTCCCAGCTTCCATAAGAATAGCTGTGACCGGTTGCGTAGATGGTTTCGCGCTTGCTCTGGCCGCAATCGCAGCTATATTCCCGGTAGCCGTTTCGCGTGCAAGTGGCATCATTTTCATAGTCCAAAACCCATGTATGGCTTCCGCAATCCGGGCAAGTCCAAGAACCATACGAGCCGGAACCATGATCCTTATACACATAAGTCCCCAAATTCTGAACATAATGGCACTTGTAGCACTCATAATACTCCTGATGACCTCTGGATGTATGCGTCGTGGAAACGTAGGTGCCCTGCAAAGAATACTGCTTGCAGCTTGGGCAGGTGCCGACAATGCCGGTAGAAGCGGTCAGCGAAATGCCGGGGACTTTCTGGATGCCGGACACGGATGCGGTATTGACTGCCGTGTTTGCAGTGTCCGCATTGGGATACACGCCGTACAAATCGTAAAAATACCGGTTGCTGCGGTTGGAAGCCGCCCAATCATAGGTGTAGAACGGCACCGTTGCCTCTGGGTAGCCGATGATGTAGGCGATATAGAGCGTGTCGCCGGAATCGGCTTCGCGCCAGAACGCATCCTCGCCGATGCTGTTCAGAACCGTTTCACCGTAGTACATGGTCAGCGTAGAGAGCTTCGGGCAGTTATAAAAGGCGTGCTTGCCAATGGTCGGCGCGAGCGGCAGTTCGGCGGTGGTCAGGTTGACGCAGCCCTCGAACCAGTATGCCAGATCTGGGATGGTCAGCGTTTCCACATCCTCAAACCAGACCTCGGTGATCTGGTCGCGGACAGCCGCCCACGGCTGATCGTCCGCACTGGTAAAGACCGGTGCTTCGCCGCTGCCGGAGATGGTCAGCCAGCCTTTGTTATCAAGCTCCCAGCGGATGCCGCTGTTCTGGATCGTGCCGGATGTGTCAGCTTCGCTGGAAACCACGGGTTCTTCGTCAGGCGCGCTGTCATAGATCGTGTGTTCGTCCGCTTCGGCGGCAAACACTGAAATGCTCAAAGACAGCAGCATACAGAGGACAAGCAGAAGTGCTGTGATTTTTCTGAATTTCATAGCTTAACCCTCCATGACGGCGGCAATCGTGAAAATCACAGTTGCCGCATTGACGTTGGTCACGGCTTCACTCGCGGAAACCTTTGCCTTGTAGCGAATTGCCAGCGACTTTTCTGCACTAATCGCTGGGAACGTGCCGTCGACAAGTGTCAGACTGCCAGCACCTTTTGTCGCACAGCCGTTGATACTGAGTGCAATACTGTTTTTGGAAGCCGAGAAATCGTCATAACTGCCGATCTCAAACGTGCCTGCCTGAACGTCTACTTTAGTCACGCGGATTGCACCGGTTTTGCCGGTGTTGGTAATTGCCGCATTATTTGCGCAAACGACGTAGCCATCTACCAACGAGACAGGCAACGCGGCAGGAACCGTGCATGAGATCGGAGAAACCGTATTGACTACGGTGAGCGTCACCGGCACGCGTGCTTCGGTCGTTTCCGCTGCCGACGCGCCCACGCTCAGTGACAGAATCATTGTCAGTGCTAACAGAAAAGTGATAAGTTTCTTCTTATCCATCACTGCACCTCCTTCGGCCACAAATATGCTGTGTGCAAAACGAGCTCTGTCTGCAAGGAGCCGATCTGCTTGCCGTCACGGTAAGAAGTAATTGTGACCGTACAATCCACGTTGCCGAACTCCGGCGCTTCCAGCAGCGTCAATGCCGAAATGCTCTTGCCTGCGGCAAGTTCAAAAGCGTCCGCGATCAGCGTATTGTCCTTGTTCTTGCGGATTTCTACCTTATAAGTGTCGCTCTTGCTGTTGTTCACGAACTCCGCTTTTACGCCGGTTTCTCCGACAATCGCGTAAAGATGAGCAGGAGCAGTAAGAGCAATCTGATTGTCCGCGACAATCGCGTTGAGCTGCTTCTGTGCTTCACGCAGTCCGGAAACGTCGTAAAAAATGACTTCCGTTTCCTTGTTCTGCTTCGCTCTTTCTGTAATTCGTACCTTGATGGTGTCGATAACAGCCAGCGTACTGTCGCGGTCATAAATGACTTTCACAGCATCATCCACACGCGCAACCACAACTGCGGGCATTTGCGTCGCATTGTTGCAATATACGGCTTTTGTGCCGCCGCCCCAGACAAGCAATCTGCCCTTGACGGTCACATTGTCCAGCACAATTTTACCATCCGCCGCGCCGCAGCCGATGATGAGATCGCCGTCCACGGTCATGTTCTGGAGCGTCACTTCGTCGGTGCGAATCAGGACGCTGCCTTTAATGTCCTTGTCATAAGTGCCCTTGGACACGATGTAAGTGCCGATGATGTTGTAAAAAATCTGCGCGAACTCGGCTCGGGTGATATTGTCCAACGGAGCAAGGACTTTGCCGCGGCCGTGAATGTAGTCTGCACCGACCATCGCGCGCACATAGGGCAGCGCCCAGTTGGAAATCTCGCTGCGGTCGGAGAACGCGGACAGATCTGTTTTGGAGTACGAATCGTAGTCCAGTTCCAGCGCACGGGCAACAACCGTCATGGCTTCCTGCCGCGAAATCGGCGCATCCGGAGCCATGGACGAAGCAGACCGGCCGTTGTAAGTACCCATCTGCACGGCCATTGCAACGTCTTTGTAGTACCACTTACTCTTGGAAACGTCTTTGTACTGTGAAATGTCCGCCGTTTTGTAGCAACCGAACGAGCGGTTGATGATCGCGGCCATTTCCGCGCGGGTCATATCGCCATTCGGGTCAAGCATCGTGCTGGATTTGCCGTACAAAAGGCCATTATCCACGGCTGCGCTCACGGCTTCGGCATACCATGCGGTACGGTCATAGTCCTTGAAATCTGTTGCTTTGCGGGTAGTCGTTCCTGCCGCCGACGCGCTGACTGCCAGCGATAAGCACGATACTGCCGCAAGGAACAATGCGAGGATTCGTTTTTTCTTCACGTTGAATACCTCCTAGAATCAGGTAAGGGGAACGCTTGCGCGTTCCCCTGTGCGATAGGCGATTGAATTAGACCGCATCCCAAGCGATGATGAACAGGACGCTTGCGATGGCGGTGTTGGTAACAGCCTCAGAAACCGGGGTCACGATGGCATCATATGCAATGCCAATGGAGTTTGCGGAGGTGTCGCCCACGCCGGACATGTAGCAGCCTTCCACGGCGCTGTCCAGAAGCGTCTGCTTGCTGGCGTTTTTGCTGTCGGTCATCTTCTTTTCGCCGTCGCCGAGACAGAGGGAGAAGCCAAACTTGTTGGCGTTGACCTTTTCGTGGGCAAGGGTGGCCTTGTCACCAAAAGCAGCCAGCGACCAGCCCTGCACAGCTTCGATGGAGACGTTTGCAACCTTGACAGCGCCGAACGAGTTGTTGACGATCTTCGCATCGGTGGCGGTGCTGACAGTGCCATCCGTGCCAACAGCGATGGGCAGAACGGTCGGAACAGTGACGCTCATTTTGGTGGCTGCGGGATCGCCGCCGATGGAGCCGTCTGCGGTGCTGGACAGCGTGACAGAGGACGTGCCGGTGCCGCCAGAAGCGTCAACGGTATTGGCAGCAGAAGCAGAAATGGCGAGGGACGCGAGCATGCAGATGGCGAGAACGAGGGAAACGATCTTCTTGGTGTTTTTCATGGTAAAATTCTCCTTTGTTGTTTTGAAAATTTAATTCTTGATGGTGATTGTGATGATTGCCCCGGCCGTGCCGATAATATCGCCGGTGTCGGGGTCAAGATTGTGGAACATGGCTGTGCATTCATACGTACCGGCCGGGAGCTCCACATCAAGGGCGGCACGTTCAATCTTGCTGCCCACAGGGATCGCTTTGGACTGATAAATGACCTCCTGTGTGTCGTTGCGGATGAACTCGACCTGCTGCGGGTAATTGTTGATCGATTCGTTGACGATCATGACATTGCCCTCGGCTTTGCCGTCCTCGAAATAGGGCGCGGTGTTCATGCTGATGTTGATCATGCCTTCGGCCACTTTCTCATTCAGCTTTTCCGCAATTTCTTCCGGGCTGAGATTGTCCCAGCCGCCCTCGACGACAGAATCGTCATAGACAATGCCCGTTTTGGGATCGTCCTTGGACTGCGCAGGCTTGTTGATCATACGGACAGCGGTGAAAATGCCGACCGTAATCGCAGCGGCAAGACCGACAACGGCGAGGATGACAAGGGTTCTGGACTTTGCGTCCCGTTTTTCAAATTTGTGCATAGCTGTTTTCCTTTCTGAATTGAGACGCGGAGCTGCTCTGCGGCTGGTCACGCGCCCGGTATGGTGTGTGTTCGATCATGTGGTCGTGCCTCCTTTCCTGAAGGCGAAGTCGCTTGTCCGTGAAAGAAGCGCCCACCCTCAGGGCGGACGCAGACAATGAACGCGATATTTCATTGTTTCCTCCTGCTTTTTTACTTCGTCGCTTTTCTGTAAGCGTCGATGACTGCCTCCTTGAGCGCTGCGCGCGCTCCGGACGTGATGGGGTGGAAAACATCCGTGTACAGTGTCTTTCCGTTCTTGTTGAACGCTTTCTGCGGCATGAAGATATTCAGCCCCTGCTTGGATTCCGCCAGCCGGACGCCGTGAACCTTGAACATTCCGTCAAAGGTAACGGTTGCGTAGGCTTTGATCTTCGCGCCCGCGTCGGCAATGTGGTCGATGGTAACTTCCATGTTAGAAAAGTCCATGTTTCAAATTCCTCCTTGTCATGCTTCATAGACGGTATCGCCCTTGACCAGATGTCGTGCGAGCTGCCGCAGGCACAGACCGCGCCCGCGAAGGCCATACAACAGCACGTCCGGGATCTTCTGCAGCACTTCTTTTTCGCCGCTGTCCGTTGGAAGGGCTTGTGCCTCGCAGACGGAATCACAGCACCCACAGGCATCTTCCAAAACCGCCATCAGCTTTTCTTCTGCGCAGCGCAGCGTTTCCAGCGTATCCAGGATCTCCGCTGCGCTTACAGACCTGCTGATCAGGATGATGCATCGCTTGCCAATTTTCAATCCCATCATTGGAAGCATCTCATCCAGGCGATACTCCTCCGCCATCTCCATTGGGGCAGTCAGCCCGATCTCATACATTTCATTGTGATCGTCCATATTCCCACCTCCTTCTTCTGGGATCGATCTCCCGCAGTGACCCGCAGCCGGGTTCATGCACCAGCACCAGATCGCCGTTCTCGATCTCGGCCGGGAACATACTGAATTGCGGCTGGATGTATGGGCGCGGGTCATAGTTTGTGATAATGAGTTCGCCGTAGGTCGCGCCGGGCTTCTGCGAGAGGGGATTGCTGCGCCGAAACGCGAGGATATAAAAATCGCCGTACAGACTGCGGATGAACGGGCAGTCATTGTACGACACGACGATGTATCCTTTGCATTGCGAGAGAATGTAGTGCAGTTCTTCGTGCTTTTCCTTCGGAAAGTCAACGGCGTATAAACTCTCGGCGTCAAAGTACGGCGGGTCACAGTAGATCAGGCTGTCCGGCCCGTCGCGCTCACGGATGATGTCCAGACAGTCCTTGTTTTCAATAACGACGTCTTGGAGCCGCTTGGAAGCGTCATCAAAAAGATAAAGAAAATTCGTCAGGTTGTTCGGCCGGACTCCAAATGAGCTGGTCGTGCCGCTGAAACTGCCGCGACAGACCTTGTAATACGCGGCCGCCCGCTGGACATCGAACAGGCAGCTTCGCTCCCGCAGAATTTCCAAAAGTTCTTCCCGTTCCTCGCCGCTGAAGCACTCCATCACGGCATTTCGCTCGTCTGCAATGCGCTGCTGCAAAAGCTCTTTGTGCTTCATAAATTCTTTCAGGAGATCAAACTCGGCTCTCGAATGGAGCGGCAGGAATTTCAGCTCCTGCACCAACTGAACGGTACATTCCCTTGCACAGAGGAACAGATTTACAAGGTCGCAGTTGAAATCGTTATAGATGTCCATGCGGCTGATTTTCGGCTGTATGCCGAGGAGGAGCGCTCCACCGCCGCCGAACGGCTCCAAGTACAGTTTTGGTCTTGGCGGGAACACCTGCCAGATATACGGAATCAGTTTTTCCTTGCTGCCGATCCAAGGGATAAACGGTCTAGTGATCCCGGCCACCTCCGTCCGGCTTCTCGGAGAAATTTTCCATGGCCTGCTCCAGCCCGCAGATCGCCGCATCCAGACCGGCGCGCATTTCCTTGAGCTGCCGGATGGTAGAATACAGCTCTGCGGCATTGCTGGCGTAAAAATATCCCTCACGGCTGCTGGCGATGGGGACAGCCTTGCGCCGCAGTCGGTTGACCTTTTTGCGGAGGTCGCTCTCCCGGAGATTCTTCTGCCGCACGAGGTCGCGGCTGCAAATGAGATGCTCGCGCCCAAAGCAGAAGCGTTTCAGATAGTCGCGCAGTTCTTCATCATTCATGTTTGTCCTTTCCGGGTCGTATTCCCGGAAAAAGGCGCAAAAAAGAAGGGCTGCTTTCCTCACCGGGAAAACGGCCCTTCTGCAATTTCAGTATTCACTTGGGTGGTTCGAGCGGCTTCCCGCCCGGAATCAGTTCAAAGAGCTTCTGCTCCTGCGGCGGATCGCCGCCCGCCGAGCGCCATCCGGCAAGGAACGCAGCGCGGATGATGTCATAGAGCGCCTGATGCGCTTCGTCCGCCTCGGCTCCCTCCAGAAAAGCGTCCAGCGCCTTTTCAAATTCGTTGCTCATCATGCTCTTTCACCACACAATTTCGGTATATACTCGTTCTGTGTGGTATTTTACCATGATTTTCTCCAAAATACAACATAGTCCGCGTATTTGCGCAGAATGTATCGACGAATACTATAGGCATCTCTCGTAAAATAGAGGCAGCAGGGAGGTGCGTCATGGATAAGCACTACAAGGATTACATCCAGATCGGGTTGAATATCATGCGGTACCGCAAGGAGCAGGGACTGACACAGGATCAGCTTTCCGAGATGGCGGGCTATTCGCGCAATCATTTGCAGCGCGTCGAAACCGCCGTCTGCAAGCCAACGGTCGGCCTGCTTCTGGATGTGTCGGAGGTTCTCGGCGTTCCGGTGGAACGGCTGATGGAAATACGGAAATAAGACGAGCGTCTGCTTCGGCAGGCGCTTTTTACATCCCCATCTGCGGTTCCTGTGTCTGCTCCTGCTGCTGTTCCGAGATCGGCTCGTGCAGCGGGCCGAAATCCTCACGGTTGACCATGCCGTAGGGCGTGATCTCAGCGCCGTACTGCTTGAGCACATCTTCTGCATAGGCTTCGCGGTTCAGGTGCTTGTAGATCAGGTCTGCATCTTTGCCGCCGAGAACGAATTCCAGCTCATCCCGCACCAGCGCGTCCTTATCGCAGATCTTTGTCTCGAAACAGTATTGCGGCAGCTTTTCAATGCGGTCGAAGACATCGTCCAGCGTCTCACACTGCGTCGCACCGATAACAGCTTTAATTTTTGTAAGCTGTCCATTGGCTTTTAATTCTTGAAGAGATTTGGCAAGCTCGTTGATCCTCGGAAGATCTTCCACATCGGTCAGCATGCTGTTCAGCTGCGGCGCGATGGCATCGCAGCCGGTGAACTGCGCGTCATACCATTCCGGTGCATCGAGTTCTTTTTGGACTTCCTGCATCCGCTGTTCTGTTGCAGGCAAATCCAGGACGGATGTTCTCTGCTCATTCTCGTGGTTCATGAGCGTCAGGCGGATCATATAGGAAATTTCTCGCTGCGGCTCATGCTCCGGCAGCGGCTCCAATTCCTCCGTGCGGACAACATAGCCGTGCGGGGTGAATGTGCCCGCCTCGCTTTCACGCATCTGCTTTCCGATTTTGGCGTAATCCAAGAGGGCATAGGCGCTGTCCGGCAGGGCATCCAGATCCTCCCGAAAGCCGTTTTCTACATAGAATTTTCCGAGATCTTCGTTCGAATGCACATCTGCAAGCACCTGGCAATGATCCACATTGGAAGCCAACATCATCAGCTCCTGCGTTGTGATGGGTCCGTTGTTCTCCTGCATATGCTTGTTGACCTGCATCTGCAAGAGTCCTTCCAGCGCTGTTTCCTGATAGCTATCCAGCTTACTGAGCTGCTCGGTTAAGGCGTTGAATTCGAAGATCGACATACTCTCGTCCAGATGGGGCGCAAGATAGTCAAAGCAGTAAAACTCATCCACCTGCCAGTAGACATCGCCCGGCGACTTGGTGTGAATCTGCTCGAAAGCGTCCATCATTTCGTAACGGCTGACAGGAAACGTCAGCTCCACGCCGCGTTCATCGCTCGATGCGCTGCTTACCAGATAGACCTCACATACTTTGCGCAAGGGTCATTCCTCCTGTCTGTTCCTGTTTCTTCTGCATTTCTTCTACGAAAGCCGGGTCAGCGCCGGGAACGTTCCAGCCGTGCATGCTTCCGCACACCATAGCTTCCTCCTGCGCCGGCGTTACGCCGAGGCGCTGATTCTGCTCGTCTGCGATCTGACGGTTCTGTGTCCGGTCGGGTGTGTTCCAGTCGCTGGGATAATAGCCGCTTTCGCCGCGTTTGATGCAGATCAGTACGCCGGTACTGGGCAGCGTGGAAAAACAGAGTTCTGGCAGACCTTTTGCCAACTTTGGAGCGAAGCATTTCTGCTCGGTCTGAATGCTCCAACCAGCCGCCTGCCAGAGATGGGCATACAGCTCCATACTGCCAACACGGATCTCATGCTGCTCCACGCTCTCTCCGAACCCATCACTGGCCTGTCCGGCTATATAGTCTTTGAGCTTTGCCAATTCCTCGCCGTTCAATTCACCGGAAACCATACATTCGGCCACGCCCCAAAGCTTGCCGTTCCTTGCTTCGGCTTTGAAAAAGAGCGACCGCACCTTTGCGTCAACGCCGTCGCTTCGGTTGTAGTATTCCATGAATCCGCGCGGCGTGTTCAAAAACTTTGATTCACGTTCCAAGGTGCCGGTGATGGTATCCGCATAGCCAACAGCGTCGTCGTCGGAAAGCGTGAGTTCCTCATCCTCATAATCGCCCCAGTCATTTTTTTCATAATAACCGAGCGCCAACGGCATGTAAAGCTTTAATTTCTGCGGCTTTACCACAGTAAAGTCATCCTCACCGGGGACGAGAGAAAGCCCGCGCCCATTATCCCATTCCATTAAAAGCTGACCAGCATCGTCAATGCCCTGCACCGTTCCGGTCATGCCTTTCGGGATTGGCTGCGGATCGTTCATCATGGAATCCAGCCGGATGCGCGTTCCCGGTGGAAACTGCTCACGCAGAAGCTTTACCATATAGGGTTTCATAAATGGCATATCACATTCCTCCCATCTGCATTTCCTGTTTTTCTGTCTGCTCTGGTCGCTGATATTGCTTGAGAGACTCTTTTGCCCAATCTGGCAGGAACTCATCTTTCAGAACACCAACAAAATCATTTCGATTCCAGCGTGTCTGTTCGCCGTCGCCAAGGCAGGTGCAAAGAATGGAACGTCCGCGTGCAGTCGGGCTGCACCCAAAGCCACTCTGCGCCAGCCAGAGCTGATTCTCCGGTGACCAGTATTTTTCTTTCAGGGTATTTGGCGAGAGAACAAGCACCTTGCCGGTGTAATCCAGCTTTTCTGGATTCGGTTCGCACTGCTTCTGATCGAACATTCCGAGATCCATGACGAGCTTTCTGTAATGTGAAATGAAGCCGTCCAGAATGGCAGAATGACTTCGGGCTGCGAAGCAGTAATTATGCATTTCATCCTCCGGAATGTAATGGCTTTCCGCCCAAGCTCGGTTGTCCGGACGGAAGCGTCCATCGCCGCGCCGTTCCTGCACCGTATTCGCAAGGACGTGCTCCACACGCTTGTAGCCGTAAAGCTCGATGATCTTTTCTACCGTACCCTTTTTCAGATGCATCCCATCGAAGTTTTCCCGAATGAGAATATCGATTCCGCCCGCACAGGCGCAATTCTCGCGGAAGCTCTCGCGCCACTTTTCGATCTCGCCGCGCTCCTGTGCGGTTTTGGCGTTGTAGGGATAAACCGGGATTTTACTCTGCATCACTGTTCTCGCTTTCTGCAGTCAGAATATCGTTCAGCGCGTACAGGCTGTGTCCGGAGGCCAGCAGGCATTGCAGGATCGAGCGCGGCACATCCGTCAGATCATGCCTGTACGATGCCGGATAGACGGCAATCACGCCAGCATCCTCGCTGGCCTCGCAATCCAGTTTGGTGTCTGCCGTGATCCCAGCCTTTTCTCGCGCCCAGTCCGGCACGGCAACCGTAAACTCTCGGAGCACCTCGTCCAGCGTCATGTCCCGGTGTTCTGGCTCTGCCGGGCCACACTCTGCGGCGACTGCCTCCAGAAACTCGCATGCCTGCTCGTTCAACGCATCGATGAGCATGAGCAGCTGATAGGTGCTCACACTCTCCGGCATAAGCAGAATGCCGCCATTGAGCTGCACCATAGAAATTAACTTTGCATCCTCCATCCCGCAGAGCTTGAACATCCCCTCCGGGATGACGGCATTGCGGTTCCGGTTGATCACCTGAAATTCCATTTTCGTTCCTCCTTTTACATTCCGCCCATCTGTATTTCTTCAGATGGGGCTAAATTATAATCTTCTTCATTGCACGGATTTTCTTCACCATAAAGATCAAACACGATATCATCTACCGCCTTCCGAACGGCTGGGTCCTGCGTGATCGTGCGGAACCGGAAACCGGTTGTCGCTCGGTATGGCAGTTCTTCACGGAGACAGTCCAAGAACGCTTTGGCATCTGTGAACTGCTGCGCATCGCCGTTGATAAAGCTGACACTTCCCACAATTTGCGCGTCAGTAGATGTCTTCGTCATCTTCATCCTCCGGCACATACAGCGCCAGCCTTGTGGCATCTGCCAGATGTGCGCAGATGGCAAGAACACCGGTCACGCCAATGATCACGCCAAGCGTGATTACGATTGCTTTTTTCATGACAAAACCTCCATTCTATAACGTCATTTCGTATGTCTGCTTTGAGGTCAATGTCATTAAGATTAAGACTGCACAAAGCGCAAGGCAGCTGCCACAAGTAAGCGAAAAGGTCTATTTTTGTGGTAGCAGCCCTTTTTGCGCATGACAAAAGCAGATGTCCAGAGGCCATCTGTAATTACGTAATATTGTAAGTTGTTTTAAGAAAACCGGTATTGGAAAGCTACAGCGGAAACAGGGTTTTGATAACGCTTATATTGTCGCCCCGGCCTAATTGGCGACAGATGCTTAGACAATATTCCAAATATTTGAGCAGATCTGATTTTCCCTTTCAGGAATTGTTTGCATACAAGTATAGCAGTCGAAAAGTTGATTTGTTTTTCCTGTGGGACAGGTATTTTCCGCGCAATAAGCGAAGCATAATTATATAGGATCAATCGGGCAAAAACCTCTTGCAGTAAAAAGTCCGTTTTCTTGCCGTGCAGGCAAGATAGCCCAATGGTATATTTAAGTTCTCTAAAGGAAGTTTCAATTCCCCAACGGAGACGGTAAAGTTCTTTGATTTTTCCAATGGGAAAAGTCTCTGAATCAAGATTCGTATAGACGGTCTCGTAGCATCCGCCAGAAATTCGGAAGCGAACAACGCGGAAACGCAAATCATACATCTTGGGATCTTTGGGAGAAATGTAGTCAAATGTAGTATGTGGCTGGATCCAACGGTATCTTTCTGGATAAGCAGATAACAGTGCCAATGTCTCTTTCGTTTGTCGACGCGTTAGAGTCAATGTTGTATCGACATCGAATTCTTCGCTATTTGGCAATTGAAGATTTGAAATCATGCCGTAGGATTCTTTTGCACGGATGATGAAATTCCACTTTTTTTCTTGTAAGTGGGCGATGTTATTGAAGGATTCATATCCGCGATCCATTAACACAATTACCTTTCCCGGAATGTTAGAGCGATCTATCATCGAAATGAGAGCTTTGTGCTCATTCATCCCTTTTTTGCCTTGCATAGTAACGTCAACATAGGCTTTGCTCATTAGATCGAACATGGCATTCAGGTGAGCAAGGTTGTATTGCTTTTGCCCTTCCGCATTCCTAATTAGAGAAAAATCATTGGTCGGATCGGATGGTAAACGTAGATCTGATCCATCGACTGCAAAAAGACGATACCCCCGAAAGGTCATAGTCGGCATCGCCGATGAGACAAAATCGTTGAATATCATTTCGACAGCTTTGGAGCGGATTTTATTGCGCTGTTGGACAAATGCGGAAGCAGTTGCTGTACTTGGTGTGTATCCAAACCAGTCATATAATTCTTTTGAAAGGCTTCCGCCTCCCATGCCGATCAGCATTAGCAGCATCGTTTGCAGCGGAAGTTTTCTCTTTCTTGAAAAATCTTTTCCCGGGACCTTTACGCATGCGTCTAAATTTGCGGCGGTTTTCTTTATTGCATGGAACAATGCGGATCGAACACGTTCTGGATATGATTTTCTGTTCACTTGGAAGGCCTCCTTAAAAAATGTCATCATTTTCAAGGCGAAGCCTTCGATTTTTATTGATTTGTCAAGTGTTTTTTTGAGAAATATTGCTTTTATATGTCCCCCTGTGCTGAAATAAAAACGCTCAATCACCATCATAAGTGATTGAGCGTTTTGTGCGCAAACTTAATGACATTGACTCTATGGGGAGCATATCAATTCTTCCGAAATCTCGCCGCCATACCCCTCTGAAAAAGGGCGCTGCCGGTAAGATTCCGCTTGAATATGGAAAAACAGAGGTTCAAACCCTGTTTGAGCCTCTGCAGCGTTTCCATTGAGCCATGGAATACTTTAAAAAATTGCGACCGTAAAAAAGTCCGAACACCTTGAAATCACTGGGCTTTTCGCCCGTTGAGCCAAAGTGTTCGGATGACTTGTGTCATGTGAACACTATAGCTCAACTGCCAATTTTGGAGCACAAACCCGCAATCCAGCGAAGCGATTGCGGGTTTGAACGAAGAAAGACCTTTGCTGTCGAGGCGGGCGCGCCCTGCGCGTCTGCCTGACATACAAAGGTCATTTCTGAGTGTGTTTTCGCTACACTATAAATGAATTTTAACTGCTAATTTTTTGTACACAAGTACTGTCCTGCGCCGCGAATGTTTTCTTGTCGAGGTTCAGTTCATACGCGCCGGCACCCCGCTGCAGACAGCATTGACACCGTGGGAAAGGTTCTGCTTCGCGATGGACGCTCTGGCCAAACGGCAGGGCTGGGGGTAGTACATAACGGTGAACGCAGCAGCCTCATCCGCAGGCATCCGGAAACGGCCCGGAACGCGGCCAAGCAGCCCGGATCCATTGCATCCCAATGGATCCGGGCTACTTTCTCCGCGGCAATGCAGGCCGCGGGGCCGCCGCGCAAAACTGCTTGTTTTTCAATCGTTTTCCCGTTCTTTTCCTAAATCGCAAGTTTTGAAAGTGCGAATTTAAGTTTTGTGTATTGTTCGGGCGTTGGTTTGCGGCTATACTGAAGCCGTTGCTGCAGGAGGTGGTCTCTTGGTCCGCTCCCGGCCTTGCGGCAATGGACCACAACTCTAGGAAGGAGCGTTCTGATTTTGAAATCGATCGATCTGGCAGCTTCTGAGGCAAAGCCGAAAAAGCGGTGCACGGAGCTGCAGCAGCGGCTGACGCTGATCCGGCGGAACAAGGTGCTGTATCTGTTCATTCTGCCGGCATTTTTATATTTTCTGATTTTTATCTATGTGCCGATCTACGGCGTGCAGATCGCCTTTAAGGACTTCGTCGCCAGCAAGGGCTTTTCCGGAAGCAGCTGGGCCGTTCCGTTTTACAAGCACTTCAAGACATTCTTCAGCTCGGTATATTTCTGGGACATCCTGCGCAACACGCTGGGTCTGTCGCTCTATTACATTGCGGCGAGCTTCCCGGCCGCCATCATTCTGGCGCTGATGATCAACGAGGTAAAAAACGTCCGGTTCAAAAAAGCCGTGCAGAACATCACCTATATCCCGTATTTCATTTCTACGGTCGTTCTGGTCGGCATGATCAACCTCTTCTTTGCCAGAAGCGGTCTGGTCAACAACATCGCCGGTCTTTTCGGCGCCGAGCCGCAGCTCTTTCTGCAAAAGGATGCGCTGTTTGACGATCTTTACGTCTGGAGCGGCGTCTGGCAGACCACCGGCTACAGCTCCGTCATTTTTATTGCCGCACTTGCCGGCGTCGATCCGGCGCTCCATGAGGCCGCAACGCTGGACGGCGCGACCCGTCTGCAGCGGATCATCCATGTGAACATCCCCGCCATCATGCCGACCATTGTGGTCATGCTGATCATGACGCTCGGTGGCATCATGAATCTGTCGATGGAGAAGATCCTCCTCATGCAGAACGATACCAATCTGATGGTGTCCGAGGTCATCGCCACCTACGTCTATAAGCTGGGCATCCAGAAGGCGCAGTACAGTCTTTCGACGGCGGTCGGCCTGTTCAACAACGTCATCAACCTGCTTCTGCTTGTCAGCGTGAACTGGTTTTCCCGCAAGGTCAACGAGACCTCGCTTTGGTAAGGAGGCGAAACTGTGGTCATACACGAATCCAGAGGTGACCGGATCTTCAACGTCATCAACAATGTGCTGCTGGGTCTGATCTTCCTGATCTGCTTCTATCCTCTGTTTTTCATCGTCATCGCATCCATCAGCAACCCCGATCTTGTCAACGCAGGAAAGGTGTGGCTCTGGCCGCAGGAGATATCGCTGAACGGTTATAAGGCGCTGCTGCAGGACGAGCGGATTCTGCGCGGGTATCTTAACACGATCCTGTACACCGCAGGCGGCACGCTTCTGAATCTGGCCGTGACGCTCCCCGCCGCCTACGCGCTGTCGCGCAAGGATTTTGTCGGCCGGAAGTTCTTTACGCTGATGTTCACCTTTACCATGTTCTTTTCCGGCGGCCTAATCCCGACGTTCATGGTCGTCAAGAAGCTGGGGCTTTATGATAACCCCATGGTCATGATCGTCCTCGGTGCAACGTCGATGAGCAATATTATCATCACCCGCACATTTTTCCAGACCAACATCCCGGATGAACTGCGTGAAGCAGCTGAGCTGGACGGCTGCTCCAATACGCGCTTCTTCTTCCAGATCGTTTTGCCGCTCTCCGGCGCCATTGTGGCGGTCATGACGCTGTTTTTCGCCGTTGCGCACTGGAACAGCTACTTTGTGGCAATGATCTATCTGCGCAACGATGCATACCAGCCGCTGCAGGTCGTCATGCGGGAGATCTTCATGCGCAGCCAGTTTACCGCGCAGATGCTCCAGCAGGGCGGCGATGCGGCCGGAAATCTGCAGGAAATGCTTCGGACCTCTGAGCAGATCAAGTACGCGCTCATCGTCGTGGCTTCGCTGCCGGTTATGGCGCTGTACCCGTTTGTCCAGAAATATTTTGTCAAGGGTGTCACCATGGGTTCCGTTAAGGGATAAGCTGCTGCTTTCCTGACGCGTCCATGTTACACATAATGAAATGAATTGAGGAGGAAATCTGATGAATCTGAAAAAAGCGCTTGCCCTGCTTCTCGCATTGACGCTGTGCCTCGGTATGTTCGCGGCCTGCGCAGCCAAGACGGAAGCCCCTGCCGAAGACGGCAGCACATCCCAGCCCGCAGCCGACGCCGCTCCGGCAGAGGAGTCGCAGAGCAATGTGACCCCCGTTGGCGAATACCCCATCGTGAAAGAGCCGATCACCTTCAAGGTCATGGGCCGCAAGGACTCCGGCGCTCCCGATTGGAGCGAGCTCGAGGTCTTCCAGCGCCTGAGCGAGATCACCAACATCAACTTTGATTTTGAAATTTACGACTCGAGCACCTGGTCCGAGCAGAAGAACATTGCGCTGGTCGGCGGTGAGTACGGCGATATTATTCTCCGTGACGACACCAGCGCCACCACCGATGAGGACACCTACGGCCCGCAGGGCGTGTTCCTCGATCTGACCGACCTCATCGATCAGTATGCGCCCAACATCAAGGACATGCTCGAGAAGAACCCCGATGTGAAGGCCGCCATCACCAGCATGGACAATAAGATCTACGGTCTCCCCTACGTCTTCCATACCGGCACCGTTCAGGGCCACACCGGCTTCTACAGCTCCGAATGGATGGAGAATGTCGGCATTACCGAGGAGCCCCGCACGGTAGAGGATCTCTATGAGATGCTCAAAGCCTTCAAAGAGCAGGATGCCAACGGCAACGGCGACCCCGACGACGAGATTCCGTTCACCTGCCTGGGCCTGATCACGACCATGCGCGATCTGCTCATCCCGGCCTTCACCGGTGTTCCCGACGGTCTGAGCTTCAACGTAGACAACGACGGCAATGTGGTTTACGCGCCGGCCATGGACTCCTACAAGAACTTCCTCGAGTACGCGCACAAGCTGTACGTCGAAGGTCTGCTTGACCCCGAATTCGCGACGCAGGACGCACAGCAGTGGCAGGCCAAGGTCCAGGCCAATCTCTGCGGCGTTTACAGCGGCAGCCCCACAGCGCTGGATCCTTCCACCACCGCGCAGCAGCTGAGCCTGTACCCGCTGACCTCCGAAACCAACGACACGCCGGTCGCCAAGCAGCCCATCTACCTGTACCCGGGCCGTGCGTTCATCACCGACAAGTGCTCTGACCCGGTCGCGGCGATCCGTCTGCTCGACATGTTCTACGCGACGGAAGAAAATGCCGTGGAAGGCTTCTGCGGCACGACGCTCTTTGCCGGCTTCGAAGGCGAGCATTGGCGCTATACCGACGATACCAAGACCGCGTATGAGTGGATCGCTCCGATCACCGGCTTCGGCGACATCAACCAGAGCGTTTCCGTCAACATGGAGCTGCCCGGCCTGCTTCAGTTCGAAGCCGCCCCGTCCGGCAACCCGCTGATGGAGATGAAGGTCTCTCAGGTCCAGGAGAAGCAGAAGCCCTACTACAACCTTACGAATGCGTATCCGTCCAACGTTCGTTTCACCGCTGACGAATCCGAGCGCGGCAATGTCATCGAAAACGACCTCTACAACCAGGTCGTCATGATGACCACCAAGTTTATCATCGGCGACGCCGACATTGAAAGCGGCTGGGAAGATTATCTGGTCTCGCTGGAGAAGATCGGTCTGTCTGAACTCATTGAGATCAAGACCGCCGCTCTGACCCGCTGGAACGCAGCAATGGCAGAGTAAAGCTGAAATAAGAACCACCTCGGGCCCGCAGCAAATGATCCCATGTTTGCTGCGGGCCCATTCTGAAAAGTGAGGACTTCATGGTACATCTTGTACACGATCCCACCGGCCTGCGCGCGATGCGCGGCCTGGAGGGGGATTTTGCCCAGCTTCTGCGCGCGTCGGCGCTGCAGGTCTATCGCTGGGACGGGCAGTCCCGGCGTGCGGACAACGGCGGGACCGTCTTGGGCATCGGAGAAACCGGACGCTGGCTTTTGTGTCACGACGGAACGGTTTGTCTGTCTGTCTTCGGGATCTCCGGGCCGCAGACCCCTGCGGACGACGCGCTCGACGCGCTGGTCGGCGATCCGGCGGTCCGCTGTATCCGTGCCGCGTGCGATCTGCGCCTGCAGCGGCGGCACACGTTTTTCCGGAGCGGTCTGCGGCTGGATTTCGGCATGCACCTTCTGAGCGCCGAAGGCGTGGAGGACGCGGTGCACAACGATCCGTTCCACGCACTGCTGCATTTTTGCGGCCGGGCGGAGGAAGCTTCTTCGTTTTCCGTCACGCTGCATGCGGATATCCCGGAGCTGTATGACGCTTTGGAGGTCACGGATTCCGCGCGCTGCCCGATCGGCTCGTGGTGGCGCGTATCGGTGGACCCGCTGCAGGGCCGCGCCGAGCGGGAGCTTGACAAGCTGTTGCAGGTCACGCAGGTCCTTGACCGCACGCACGTGCGCGTCAATTACAAGCTCGGCTGGCCGCTTTGCGCCGGACGGGTGCTGACGTGGACGCCGGTCACGCCGGTCGAGGACATTACCATCGAAAATCTGCGCTTCCGCGGAAATCCCGGCGGCGAAGCGCCCGGTGTGCATCCGATCTGCTTCCAGTATGCCGTCCGCTGCGACGCACGCGACATCCACGCCGTGGGATCCTATTGGCCGGTGATCCTGCGGCAGCACTGCACGCAGTATGTGACGCAGCGCTGCTCGCTTCTCAATCCAACGGAGGTCGTGGTCGGCGGCACCGGCTACCTGACGCAGCAGATCTGCTGCCTCTATGGCCGCGTACAGGACTGCACCTGCTCCAATGCCCGCCATCTGAACGATTTTACGCAGAGCGCCTACTGCATGGTGGACAACTGCCACGCGGACGGCGATCATCACGGCGCATTTGTGACGCACGGGCAGTATGAGCACGACCTGACCTATCTGGGCTGCTCGGGCCTGCTGAGCTTTGCCAATTCAGGCCCGACCTGGGGCAGCTGCGCCAAGCGCATTGCCGTCGAGCGCCATGTGGGCTGCTGGTCGATCGGGTTTGCGAAGATCAGCGATCTGACGCTGCGTGACGTTACCGTCTGCAAAACGGATTCTTATGATGTATGCGGCGTGTTTCAGCAGAATGCCGACGGCCTGCAGATGCAGGGCTGCACCGGCGATGAGCTGATCCTGACGCAGCGCAGCCGCCGCAGCCGCCGCCCGACGGTCATCCGCGACTGCTTCTTTGCAAGAGGCGTTACCATTGCCCGCGAAGGCCCCGGTGCCGTGCCGGAGGATGCGGAGATCATTCTGGAGCATATTCAGACAGAACAGGAGGCGCAGCCATGAAATTTGTTGTCACCATGCCGGAAGGCCCCGTATTTGAGACCTTCTGGAGCCCGGACGAGCGCCGGCAGCTCGAGGCGCTTGGCGAGGCGCAGTGGAACACGCTCGGCCGTCAATTCACGCCGGAGGAGCTCGCCGAGCGGCTGCGCGGCGCGGAGGTCTGCGTGACAGGCTGGGGCGCGCCGGTCTTTGACGAGCGTGTGCTTTCCGGCGCAGATGCGCTGCGGCTGATCGCCCATACCGGCGGCTCCGTCAAGCCGTACGTCACCGATCTTTGCTACCAGCGCGGCATACGCGTTCTCAGCGGCAACCGCGTTTTTGCCGAGAGCGTAGCCGAGGGCGTCATCGCCTATGCGCTTGCGAGCCTGCGGCGGATCCCGCTGTACGCGACGCAGCTCCAGCACGGATATTGGAACGGCGAGATCAAAAACCGTGGTCTTCTGGACCGGAAGGTCGGCATTGTCGGCTACGGCATGATCGCCAGAGACGTGATCGAAATGCTCCGCCCGTTCCACTGCCCGATCGCTGTTTACAGCCGTCATCTGCCGCCGCATGCCCTGCAGGCGCAGGGGCTGGAGCAGCTTGGTCTGGAGGAGCTCTTTGCCGCCTGCGACGTCATCAGCCTGCACAGCGGTATGACGCCGGAGAACCATCACCTGGTCACACAGGCAATGCTTCGCAGCATGAAGCCGGGCGCGCTGCTCATCAATACGGCGCGCGGCGCGCTGATCGACGAAGCTGCGCTGTGCCGCGTGCTGGCAGAGCGCCCGGATCTGTCTGCGGCGCTTGACGTCTATGAGACGGAGCCGCTGCCGGAGGGCCACCCGCTGCAAAGCCTGGACAACGTCCTCCTGATGCCGCATATGGGCGGCCCCACCATCGACCGCCGCCGCGCCGTAACAAAAAGCGTGCTCGGTGACATCCGGCATTTCCTGGCCGGAGAACCCCTGAGCTGTGAGATCAGCCGCAGCTACGCCGAAAAAATGTCTCAGTACTGAGTCCCGACCGGGAAGGAGAAATCAGATATGAATCAGAAAATCACGCTGGCGCTGATCGGCGCCGGGGAACGCGGACAATACTGTTATGCTCCCTACGCGAAGCTCCACGGCTATGAGGTCTGCTTCACGGCCGTTGCAGACCCGCACGACGGCCGCCGGAAAGAATTCATGCAGGACTATCAGGTCCCGGCAGCGGGTGAATTCTGCACCGCCGAGGAGCTGCTCAGCCGGCCGAAGCTGGCTGACGCCGTGATCATTTCCACGCAGGACAACCAGCATTTTGCCTACGCCTGCAAGGCCATTGAGCTGGGCTACGCCGTTCTGCTGGAAAAGCCCATTTCCCCGAGCCTGCAGGAGTGCCTGAAGCTGCAGCAGCTCGCGGAAGAAAAGAACGCGACTGTTCTGGTCTGCCATGTGATGCGCTACACGAAATTCTACCGGAAGATCCGGCAGCTTCTGGACAGCGGCACGATCGGCGAGGTCGTACATGTCAACCACACCGAGAATGTTGGTTACTGGCACTATGCGCACAGCTACGTTCGCGGAAACTGGCACAAGACCGCGGATGCTTCGCCCATGATCCTCGCCAAGTGCTGCCACGACATGGACATTCTCTCGTGGCTGCTGCACAGCCGCTGCCGCCGCGTATCGAGCTTCGGCGGGCTGCGCTATTTCCGGGAAGAAAACGCCCCGGCCGGCAGTCCGGCGCGCTGCATGGACGGCTGCCCGCACAGCAGCACCTGCCCGTTCTATGCGCCGGCCCTGTATCTTGACGACAGCACCGGTGTCTCGTGGCCGACGGCATTTCATGCGCTCGGTCCGGATGAGAGCTACGCCGCAAGAAAACGGGCGCTGGAGACCGGTCCCTACGGAAAATGTGTCTTCCACTGCGACAACGACGTTGTCGACCATCAGACGGCCAGCCTGGAATTTGAAAACGGCGTGACCGTGGCCTTTACCATGTGCGCCTTTTCTGACGCCTGCGACCGCACGATGAAATTCATGGGCACCAAGGGCGAGCTTGTCGCCTCCATGGACGGCAACACCATCCGGGTGACGCACTTCGGCGCGGGTCTTCAGACCGGCGATACGCAGGTCATTACCGTCAAGCCCGGCACGACCGGCCATTCCGGCGGCGATGAGGGCATTATGGAGGAGTTTGTTTCCATTCTCCGCGGCACACGGGAAAACACCAACACCATCGCGCAGTCGGTCCACAGCCATGTGATGGCCTTTGCGGCAGAGGAATCGCGCCTGCACGACGGCCAGGTCGTGGACATTGACGCGTTCGCCCGCCATGCGATGGAGCAGGACTGAGCATGCTGGAATTCATCCGGGAAGCGCCCGGACAGCGAACGGCGCTGGCAGCGCTGGCAGAGCGGGCCTTTTTGCAGAACGGCGCTGCGGTGCACTTTGCATCTCTGCTGCCAAAGCTCTATGGCCAGGAGGCCTGCGCGCAGCCGGTGCATACGCTGCTGCTGGAGAACGGAACACCTGCAGGGCTGTTTGCCCTGCAGGTGTCGGAGTTTCAGATCGCGGGGATGCCGCTGCGCGTCGGCTGGATCGGTACAGTCTGCGTTCTGCCGGAATTCCGGGGACGCGGACATCTGGCGCATCTGATGGAGGAGGCCGACCGCCAGCTGCGCGTGCAGGGCTGCGCGCTTGCCGTGCTTGGCGGCCAGCGCCAGCGCTACCGTCGTTTTGGCTATGAGCTGGGCGGGACACAGTGGCAGTTTACCGTGACGGCGCGGAACCTCCGCGGCCTTCCGGAGCCGGAAGACGCCTCTGTGCGCCCGTTGTGCGAAGCAGATATCCCGCAGGCGTTCGGGCTGTGGAAAACGCAGCCGGTCCTGGGCCCGAGGACGCCGCAGACCTTTCTGCGGATCCTGCAAAGCTGGGGCTGCGAACCGCTCGGCGTGTGGGACGGCGGGCAGCTTGCCGGATATGCGGGCTGCAATGCGCAGGGTCAGATGATGGAGCTGTGTGTGCAGAGCGCGGCGCTTCTGCCGCCACTTCTGCGGGCGTATCTTGCCCGGTGCACGGAGCTCACGGTGATGCTCGGGCCGTGGCCGGGCGCGCTGCAGCGTGCGCTGGCCGGATATGCGGAGCACAGCGTCTTAACGGAAAATCACAGCTACCGAGTGCTGCGCTGGGAACCGGTCATCCGGGCCGCGCTGGCGCTGGATCGGCTGTCCGGGCAAGCGCCCGCCACCTGCCGCCTGCCGATCGCGGGCGCAGGGACGCTGGAGCTTCAATCTGGCAGCTGCCGCTTCCGGGAAGACCACAGTACACAGGGGATCTCCCCGACACAGGCCGTCCAGCTTCTGTTTGGGCCGGCCAGCCGGCTCGTGCTGCCCGCAGCGGGACCGTCGCTCCCGCTGCCGTTCATGCTGCCGTGGCTGGACGGCATCTGAGCACGCCTTGACGAACATTTGACGAGCTGATATAATCATTGAAAGAAATCGTCAAGACCTGCGTGCCTCCTCCGGGCCGCGAACTGCGGCCCGGCACTTTTGTCCGCAGAAGGAGTCTTCCATGAAGCATACGCATGAAAACAAGCGGATCTTTTCCACATTTCTTCTATCCTACCTGTCATTTTTGCTGGCGATGTTTACCTGCTGCCTGATCTTTGCCGGAAAGATCAGCCGCCAGCTGCTGCAGGAGACCGTTTTGCTGAAGCAGAATCTGGTCTCCTCGATGGAGCAGAATGTGGAAAACGATCTGGAAAATCTGCTGGAATATACAAATGGACTGGCCTTCGATCAGGAGCTGATCCTGGCGATCCAGCATCCGGATGTCTATTCCGGCTCCGATGTCTCTCATATTCTTGCCAATCGCGGCAGGCTTCCGAATTATATCCACGATGCGTTTTTGTATCTGCCCGACACGGACAAGGTCGTGACGGCCAGCATCAGCATGGACGCGGAGCGGTTTTTCAGCATCATCTATCAGATCGGCGACCTGCCCGCGTTTCACAGCGCATGTCTGGAGTCGTATCAGTTCCGCGCCTTCTGCCAGCCGGTCGCGCTGCAGCAGTACGGCAGCAAGCAGACCATGGAGCTTCTGCCGTTTGTCCAGTCGCTTCCCATCAGCGCGTTTCAGTCTCCCGCGGCGCAGCTCGTGGTGCTGATCGATCCGTCCGTTCTGTTTGCCCAGGCGTCGGCCGCCTACACCGATGACACGGATATCTATATTCTGAACGCCTCCGACGAGCTGATCTACGACTCGCAGGACGCGCTGGCGCTGAACTGGCAGGACATCGACTGGTCGCAGCCGGTCCTGCGGACGGATCAGGGGATCCTCGTCAGCTGCAGCGGTGAAAGCGGCTGGCATTACGCCGCGCGGATCCCGGGCGATCTCTTCCTCCGGCAAAACCGCAGCACGATCCGCTTCCTTGCAGTGGTCTTTGCGGCATATCTGGCGATCGGCGCGGGGCTTGCCCTGTGGCTCTCCAAGCGCAATTACCGGCCGGTCCGTGCGCTGAAGGAGCTGGCTGTCAGCGGCGGGGCCGTATCCGGAAGCAATGAGTATGAGCTGATCCGCCACGCGCTGCAGCAGCACATGCAGGCCGGACAGGACCTTTCCCACATTCTGGAGCAGCAGCGGCCCATTTTGCTGCGCGACCATCTTGCCGCGCTTCTGCGGCGGCAGACCATGGACATCGACACGGCGCAGCAGGAGCTGCAGCAGCTCGGCGTGGAGTTTGAAACCGATCAGTTCCTGTGCGCCATCGTGGCGTTCGACCCGGACAGCCCACTATTCAGCGTCACCGGCACCACCATGGAGGAGAATCTGGCCATGGCCAAGCTGATCGTGGAAAATGTCGGCTGCGAGCTTCTGAGCAGCCAGTTCCAGTGCTATAAGCTCGACATGTTCAACAATCAAAGCCTGTTTATCCTGTGCGCCAAAAAAAATGCCGCGGCGCAGCCGGATGACTACGCCGCGAAGCAGCTTGAGGCAGTGATGCAGTTTGCCGAGCAGCAGTTTGAGCTACGCCTGATCTGCGGCGTCAGCCAGCCGGAAACGGGGCTCGCGCGATGGCCGATGTGCTTTGAGGAAGCGGGGCTTGCGCTTGAGTGCGCGCACTTTCTGCCCCGCGGCTGTGCAGCGCGCTTCCGGCTGACGGCGCAGGCAGAAAACGATTATGTGCTGCCCAAGGAGCAGATGCAGCAGCTCGCGCTTGCGGTCAAGACCGGCGATCACGCGCAGGCACACGCTGTGATCGATGCTCTGTTTCGCGCGAATTTCCGCGACCGGCTCATCAGCCGCATCGCGGCAGAGAGCTTTCTGTATCAGCTCACATCCGCTTTGCAGCAGTTTGCCGCCGCTGCGGGCGCACCGATCCCGGAAGCAGCACTGCAAAAGATCCTCTGGTGCCGCAGCAGTGTCCAGGCGCAGCAGCTTCTGGACGCCTGCATCGATGCGCTTCCGCAGCGGCAGGAAACGGCCACCGGCCGCACAAAGCAGTTGGCCGACCGGATCGCTGCCTATATCGACGAGCACGCCAACGACGACTGGCTGGATCTCAGCACGCTTTCCCAGGAGTTCGGTGTTACGCCCCAGTACATTTCCAACATTTTTAAAAAGCAGCGTGACGAAAACGTCAAGGATTACATCTCCCAGCGCAAGCTGGCGCGCGCAAAGGAGCTGCTTGCGACCACCGACCTGCCGGTCCGGGAGATCGCGCTCCGGCTCGGCTATACCAGCGAGGCGAGCATCATCCGGATGTTCCGCAAATATGAGGGGATCACGCCCGGCGAATATCGCCTGCTGCACGCAGGCAAACAGACGGAGGAACCGTGATCGCAGCACCGTCTGCGGCGTCGGAGCGCAAAATGGCGTCGATGATCTCGATGGGTCTGACCAGCTGTCCAGCGGTCAGGCCCTTTTCCGTTCCCCGCAGAAGCCCGGCGAAGCGCGCAGCCTCCGCATCATAGATCCCGCTGATGTCGATCGTCCACGTGATGCAGCCGTCGTCTGTATAAAGGCTCGCTGCTGCAGCCTGCGAGGCATAGAGGAAATGCAGGCTGACGGAGAAGTCGCCGTAGTGCAAAAGCGCCGTCAGGTTTTTCCCCTGCCGCCGGGCGTTGACAGACAGGACCCGCTCGCCGAAGATCTCCAGCGCCATCTCCACCAGATGCGGCGCGTAGAAGTAAAACCCGTCGTAGGGGCTGTCGAGGTCGATGCCGAAGCACAGCCCGGCGCCGAGCAGCCGCCCCTCCCCTGCCAGGGCCGCAGCCCTGCGGCGAAGCGCCTGCACATCGGGGCTGAGACGGCAGCCGGAGC
>ENA-UOOC01000360-UOOC01000360.1-human-gut-metagenome-genome-assembly--contig:-C48old-NODE-360-length-48138-cov-309.127301_pt1 | contig 48138 bp, 42 predicted proteins | sample MGYA00242469_ERZ724016 | MGnify/ENA metagenome assembly ERZ724016 | reverse complement strand
AACAGATACGTGTAACTACTTGTAAAATAGTGGGGACGCTGTAATGGTGATATACATCGTGACCCTCTCAATGGTGACATCTATATTTATATGTCTCGTGACCGACGAACGATAAGGTTGTTTCAATATAAGCATCATGTCTATGACCTTCACGAACGTACTTTCAGCAATGAATATCGATTTAAGAAAGTTGTACTTCGAGAAGGAGTTCCTACCTATAAGATGGATTGGAAGACCGTGATGATAGTATTGGAATCGCCTGTTATAAAGCAGATTAGAGTATAATTCGTATTTAAGTATAATTGACTAATAATCAGGTGGTTATGTGTTTTATAAATTTGCATAATTCAAATATTTTTTGTATCTTTATACTAAAATACAAAGGTTATGGAATTAGACGAATTAGGCATAGATATAGAGGCACAAAACTGTCTCGATCAAATTCAGCAGGAGTCTCGGACTTCTGCTGACTATGACCCGTCCCAAGGTATGACAGGAGAAGAACTACATAACTTTTGTAAATTCTTGTATTCGCAGATTCAGTCCAAGGATGAGGAGATAAGCCGCCTTACTGCCAATATTAAAGTAAGCATCCAACCCCTATTTTGGCGGTTTGGACAATAAGTGCTACCTTTGCGCCATGTTAAACATTAAATGTTATAAGTATGGCAATAAGTAGTAAAGATCTTGAGAGCCTGTGGCAACGCTATAAAGCGGAGGCGGTACCATCAGGCATTTCGGTAAATCAATTTTTCGAATCCAATGGAGTTCCTTATCATGTATTTGAAAAGTGGTACAAGAAGAAGTTCCAGGCTCCAAATGTTGTGGAGTGTGTTGTTGCAGGTGCGCCAGATTCAACCAGTGCAGTTCCAACACCATCCAAGCAGGGTAATCCTTCAGCCGGTTTATCTCCAGCTCCGACCGAGGATGCCGTTGTCATCAAGTATGTCAATCTTGGGCTTAGCAATGGTATGAAGATAGAGCATCATAATTTGAGCTATTCTGGTCTTCAAAGTTTTATCTCTAAACTTCAAGCCTTATGTTTAGCTTAAATGGTGCCGTAAAATATAAGTATATTCCCAACTATCAGGATATGCGTGGAGGTTATGACAAGCTTTGTGGAGTGATACGCTCTTTGGGCGAAGATCTAGAGGATGGCACCGCTTACGTGTTTACTTCCAAGGATCAAAAGATAGTAAAGATCATCAGACATGAACATAATGAGTGTCAGATGTATTATCAGAAGTTTGACAAGAACATGAGTTTTGTCCGTCTAGAGTTTGAAGGTGTCCTTCCAATTTATGTGTTGGAGTGGAAGTATCTAGTGGCTATGCTTTCATGCCCTGTTGTAAAAAGCATAGGTCCAATAGAGCTAAAATGCTATGAGGAAGCAGCTTGATGGCGAAAATGATAGTTAATTTCTGAAAAAGTGTATTCGTTTTTTTGGTAAAATAGAGTTAAGTAAATGATATTCAGAGTGTTGCGGAAAGCTTTAAGGTTGGCTTGTTAAGCCCTGTTTTCGATGTTTTGCGATACTGCAAACATGTCTGACATAGGGTGGTATTACGACTAACGTTAAGTCTCTAAAACAGCGTAAAATACTGAATGTTAGATTGTTAAATAAGTTTTATGCGTTTTGTGGAGTCTCATAATATGATTATCTTTGCATCTGCAAACGTTTCATATTATGGCAGATATACATATAGACATAGAGCGCATGATAATGCATTCCAATTACTTGCTGGAGGTAGACAATTCTTCAGCAAGTAATGGATTATCGGATATGGAACGTAAGCAATATCTAGATCAGATAAAGGAATTGGTTCAGACTGTCCAGACACTTCTGGATGCCAATATTGCCTTGGGTAATAAGCAGAAGGAACTACAGGCAGAGGCAGATCGTAAGATTGCCGGTTTGCAGGATCAGGTTGACAAGCTTACTGGAGAACTGCAAGCCCGTAGGCGTAAGATGCATGGCAAGAACAATGAGAAGCAAACTGGTGACAAGTCGGTAAATACAGGCAAGACCAAGGATGAGGAAGAGGGGGAATACATCGAGAATGGATGTGAGCAACCTTCCGATTCTGATGATTCAGACGAAGTTACCGACACAGAGGCGACCAATCCCAAAAAGGATTTGAGCCAACGCTCGGACCACTACAAGACTATGAAGGCTGAAGTTCTTGTGGTTCATGATTGTGACAAGGACAAGCTTAAGGCTATGGGTTTGGAGTTCATTCGCTATACCAGACCTGTCGACCAGTTTGACCGAATCAGTATGACACGTCAGGACCGCTACCTTTATGCTTGGGTACGTGACAAGGACGGCAACGAGTTCGCTTTCTTCGTGCCAAAAGATGAAGGGGTAGAGCAGCGTGCTTGCACTTTTGTCGATGAGTTAAAGTATGACATGCCAAGCATGGTTCCTCATACCAGCAGTACAAGTGGCATGCTTTCAGACTTGATTGTCAATCGCTTTCAGTATGCGATAACGAGTGGACGTGAGATGTATCGCATGGTTAATGAGAAGATGCGTATGTCTAAGTCTACTATTTTCAACTGGTTGCGACATGGGGCAGAGTTCTTGGAGAATTGTCAGGAGACCATCAAACAATGGCTATTGAAACCTGGCTCAACGATTTATTGTGATGAGTCCTGGGTTGACACCAAGGTGACGGATGCCAATGGTGAGGTGCATTATAAGAAACGATATATGTGGGTCATTGTCAACTTGACCACCAAGGTCTGCTATTATCTGTATGGCAGTCGTAAGAAAGAGGTTATCAAGGAGTTTCTTGGTGACTTCAAGGGCACGTTGATGACCGATGCCTATGCTGCATACCTTTACTTCAATAAGTTGAAGGACTGTACTCATGTATGTTGCTGGTCGCACGTTAGAAGACTGTTTGTCTCGGCGAGTCGTGACTACAAGGATACCTTGGCACAGGCATTCATAGACTTGATCGGTATATTATATAAGGTCGAAGTTGAAAATCAAGTGTTGGGTCGCACAGAAAAAGAGATAGTCAAGCATCGAGGTGAGGAATCCCTACCAGTTTTACACGACCTCTATCAGCAAGCGACGGCACTGTTGAAACAGTTTGAGAAAAACGAGATCAAGCTCTCTGCTAAGTTGCAACAAGCCTTGACATATATGACCAAGCATTGGGAAGAGCTGATGGCATATACGAAGATAGGTAGCGTCTTGATAGACAACAACTGTTGTGAACGCGCAGTCCGCCCATTCACAAATCTCCGAAAGAACTTCGGTGGATTTAGCAGTGAGCAGGGTGCCAGAGTTACAGCGGCCTTCCTTACTTTCGTTGAAACCTGCAAGCTAATGGCAATGGCTCCACTGGATTTCTTCAGGGGATTCTTTGACATGATTGTAGCTGGAAGAAGGGATTATGCCTTGATGACAGAGGCACTTTTAGTTAAACCTGTTTAAAAATCAGAAAAGTCCAATTTCTTAAAATACTCTGTATCCCCAGTAAACACTGGGGATGGAGTTGTATTGTCATAGGGGTTGGATGCTTACATATTAAAGAGTTGACGGATGAGGTTCGATTGTCTCGTCTTCAACAGCAAACATACAATGATGAAAACAAGGTGGTAAGTGCCAGCCATTCTCATAAGTTGGATGTTGTGCTTCAGCAATTACAAGAAACCAGACAAGAGCTTACTGATACAAAGAGAAAACTGAAAACTGCTGAGACCCTGTTGGCAGATGCCAAAGAGAAGAACCGTCAGTTGGAAGCTGAACGAGAGAAGGATGCCAAGGAGCGTAAGGACTTGGAGAATGATATCGCTCTCCTTCGTTCTGATCTTTACAGTGGAACAAAGAGCCAGCAGTCTGGTCGTTCTGCGGAAGAGGTAGGAGCTAATGATGGCAGGGATGATTTCGATGGTACGGATGCATCTTTACCAGAGGCAAATCGTAAGGATGATGTGTCCTCAGAGGCAAACTCCGATGGCGAGAAATCAGAGAAATCTCAATCCGGAGAGCCTAATAACTCTTCGGAAGACAGAGACTCTAGTAAAGGAACTCCGGGAACACCAACTCCTAAGACAATATATCATGGTCCTTCTCGTAAGGGTCGTACTTATAATAAGCATACAGTTGGTACGCCGATTATCCATAAGTGCGATTTGAGTCACTTGCCTGAAGGCGTAACTTATCATATCAAGAAGAATCCGAAGAAGGTACTTCACACAATAACTAAAGTAGAGGAACATTGGTTCGAGGAAGTTGTCTTGACTTATCCTGATGGTCATAAGGAAACGTATTTTATGCCTCAGGAGAATGATAAGGATGGCTACCTCTATGACGAGATTGTGCCTGGTACTCATGTAACATCAGACTTCTTGACGGAAGAAACGTCGAATATGTATGACATGGCCTGTCCTGCTTATCGTGAGGTGAAAAACAGACTGTCCGAGATGGGTTTGAAGACTCATCGCCAGAATCTGGCCAACTATGCGGATAAGGGCTATGAGATATTGAAGCTAGTGCTTTCGGCATTGAAGGACCGAGCCTTGGCTCCTGGTTCCAACGTAAACGTAGATGAGACATGGGAGCGATTCCAGACCCACTTCGGTCATCGTAAGACCTATATGTGGTGTTTGGTAAATCGCAAGGCCAACATCGTGATATTCTTCTATGAGGATACGGTAGACAAGTATGGCAATCAGAAGAGTGGTGGCCGTAACCGTGCTGTTTTGAAGGACTTCTTGGGTGACGCCAAGTTGAAGTCTCTTCAGAGTGATGGTTATATCTGCTACATGTATCTCGACGATGACTTGATAGACATAGAGCATCTATGTTGTCTTGCCCACGTTCGTGCCAAGCTAGAACGTGCGGAACGTATGGGTTGCAAAGAAGCTTCTTCACCTATGAGTAAGATTCGCAAACTTTATAAGCGTGAGGACTTGTATGTAGAAAAAGGTTATGATGCCGAAAAAATCAAGGAAATGCGCAATGATGAGTATACTCGAGGTATCGTAGATGAACTTCAGAATGAGATGTTCGACTTGATGGCGAACAAGATGGATAAGTTGCCAAAACTGATGCAGCAAGCACTGAACTATCTCCATAAATTTTGGAAGCAAGTCTTTGCCTATCGAAATGATGGTGAATATTCCATAGATAACTTGGCAGCAGAACGAGCGATACGTCCCCAGACCATACAGCGCAAGGGCTCGTTGTTCTTTGGTAGTGTTCAGGGTGCATTGAGATCGGCAATGTACAATACCTTTATCCAGACTTGCAAGCAAGTAGGAGTCTCGTTCAGGCAATATTTCAAGGCTTTGCTCAAGGCCGTGAAATCTGGTAGAACGGACTATGAGAACCTGCTTCCAATGACAATCTGCTTGGATTAATGAAATTTTTAGTGAAAGATATTTAAAAATGAGATTTGCGGGCTTTGCAAAAAGCCCGCAAATAGGGGCGTTGTGACATTTTTGGACGCTTACATTCGAAAAGATGACTTCTTTAATGGTAAGGAAGGACGGGTAGGTTTTCGACCAGTGTTATTGATCAATAAATAATAATTATATGAAAGGAATAGTATTAGCAGGTGGAAGCGGTACTCGTTTGTACCCCATCACAAAGGGTATCAGCAAGCAGCTGATACCTATCTTTGACAAGCCGATGATATATTACCCAATATCAGTATTGATGTTGGCAGGTATCCGTGAGATACTCATTATTTCAACACCATTTGACCTGCCAGGTTTCAAGCGCCTCTTAGGCGATGGAAGCCTGTTAGGTGTGAAGTTTGAGTATACTGAGCAGCCTTCACCAAATGGCTTGGCACAGGCTTTCATTATAGGTGAAGAGTTTATTGGCGATGATTCTGCTTGCCTTGTTTTGGGAGAAAACATCTTCTATGGTGCTGGTTTGAACCAGATGTTGCATCAGGCAGTAGTAGATGCAGAGCAGAGCAACAAGGCTACCGTTTTTGGCTATCGTGTAAGTGATCCGGAGCGATATGGTGTAGCCGAGTTTGATGAGCAAGGCAATTGCCTGAGCATTGAAGAGAAGCCAGAGCATCCTAAGAGCAACTATGCTGTGGTAGGCTTGTACTTCTATCCTAATAAGGTGGTAGATGTAGCTAAGCATATCAAGCCATCTGCTCGTGGAGAATTGGAAATCACAACAGTCAACCAGGAGTTCCTGAAGGATAAGAAACTTAAGGTACAGACCATGGCAAGAGGATTTGCCTGGCTCGATACCGGAACCCATGATTCCCTTTCAGAGGCATCTACCTTTATTGAAGTCTTGGAGAAGCGCCAGGGCTTGAAGGTAGCTTGCTTGGAAGGTATCGCATACCGTCAGGGGTGGATTACCGCAGAACAGTTGAGAGAGAATGCTCAGCTTATGCTGAAGAATGACTATGGCAAGTATCTACTTTCAATACTTGAAGAGAAAGAACAAACATTAAAAAAGAATTTAGAATATTAGAAAAGATGAATATAATCAAAACTGATATTGAAGGCGTACTCATTATAGAGCCACGCCTCTTCCGTGACGCTCGTGGCTACTTCTTCGAGAGCTTCAGCGAGCGAGAGTTTGAAGAAAAGGTTGCCCCAATCCTGGGGCACAGTGTACACTTCTGCCAAGACAACGAGTCTATGAGCAGCTATGGCGTGATGCGAGGCCTGCATTTCCAGCGCCCACCATATACCCAAAGCAAGTTGGTACGTTGCGTAAAAGGTAGAGTGCTTGATGTAGCTGTAGATATTCGTAAAGGTTCCCCTACTTATGGCAAGCATGTGGCAGTAGAACTGACAGAAGACAATCATCGCCAGTTCTTCATCCCAAAGGGCTTTGCTCATGGTTTCGCCGTTCTCTCAGAAACAGCTGTGTTCCAATATAAGTGTGATAACTTCTATCATCCAGAGGCTGATGGTGGAATCTCTATCTTGGATGATTCCCTCGGTATTGATTGGAAGATTCCTACAGAGCATGCCAATCTCTCTGAGAAAGATACAAAACATGCTATGCTGAAAGACTTTGATAGTCCATTCGACATCAATGTAGATTTATACAAGTAAACAAGATACTAATCATTTAACATTAAGACAATGAAAGGTATAGTATTAGCAGGTGGTAGCGGTACTCGTCTGTATCCTATTGCCAAGGGTATCAGCAAGCAGTTGATACCTATCTTTGACAAGCCGATGATATACTACCCCCATCAGTATTGATGTTGGCAGGTATCCGTGAGATACTCATTATTTCAACACCATTTGACCTGCCAGGTTTCAAGCGCCTCTTAGGCGATGGAAGCCTGTTAGGTGTGAAGTTTGAGTATACTGAGCAGCCTTCACCAAATGGCTTGGCACAGGCTTTCATTATAGGTGAAGAGTTTATTGGCGATGATTCTGCTTGCCTTGTTTTGGGAGAAAACATCTTCTATGGTGCTGGTTTGAACCAGATGTTGCATCAGGCAGTAGTAGATGCAGAGCAGAGCAACAAGGCTACCGTTTTTGGCTATCGTGTAAGTGATCCGGAGCGATATGGTGTAGCCGAGTTTGATGAGCAAGGCAATTGCCTGAGCATCCTAAGAGCAACTATACAGTGGTAGGCTTGTATTTCTATCCTAACAAGGTGGTGGAAGTTGCTAAGCATATCAAGCCATCCGCTCGAGGTGAATTGGAAATTACCACCGTAAACCAGGAGTTCCTGAAGGATAAGCAACTGAAGGTACAGACCATGGCTAGAGGAATCGCCTGGCTTGATACCGGAACCCATGATTCCCTTTCAGAGGCATCTACCTTTATCGAAGTCTTGGAAAAACGTCAGGGCTTGAAGGTTGCTTGTTTGGAAGGTATCGCATACCGCCAGGGATGGATTACCGCAGAACAGTTGAGAGAGAATGCTCAGCCAATGCTGAAGAATGACTATGGCAAGTATCTCCTTTCAATACTTGAAGAGAAAAATCAAACACTAAAAAAGAATTTAGAATATTAGAAAACTATGAATATAATCAAAACCAATATAGATGGCGTACTCATTATAGAGCCACGCCTCTTTCGTAATGTTCGAGGCAACTTCTTTGAGAGCTTCAGCGAGCGAGAGTTTGAAGAGAAGGTCTCTCCTATCCTGGATTACAGTGTTCATTTCTGCCAAGACAACGAGTCAATGAGCAGCTATGGCGTGATGCGTGGCCTGCACTTCCAGCGTCCACCTTACACACAAAGCAAGCTGGTACGCTGCGTAAAAGGTAGAGTCCTTGATGTAGCTGTAGATATCCGAGAAACTTCACCAACCTATGATAAGCATGTGGCAATAGAACCGACAAAAGGCAATCAACGCCAGTTATTTATCCCAAAGGGCTTTGCCCATGGTTTTGCTGTGCTCTAAGAAACTGCCGTCGCTACATTTCAACGTAATATATGTAAAAAAAGTTAAATTTGAATTCAATGTCAAATCAAATATCAGATAATAATAAACGAATAGCGAAAAATACGCTTCTACTATATGGGCGTTTATTGTTAACATTAGGAGTTGGACTATATACAAGTCGAATAATATTGCAAACATTAGGAGTTCAGGACTATGGAGTATATAATGTAGTAGCAGGGTTCGTTAGTATGTTTAGTCTTCTTACAAGCTCTTTGTCTAATGCAATTAGTCGTTTTTTAACTTTTACTCTTGGTAAGAATGATTTAAATGAACTTAAAATGGTTTTTTCTACCAGCATTATTATTCAAATGGTACTTTCAGTAGCTGTAGCTGTTATTACTGAAATTATTGGCGTCTGGTTTTTAAATTCACATTTAAATATACCTGAAGCAAGAATGGAAGCTGCTAATTGGGTTTTTCATTTTGCAGTTCTTTCATTTGTTATTACTCTCGTAGGTGTTCCTTTTAATGCCTGTATTATAGCCCATGAAAAAATGAATGTATTTGCTTATATCGGCATCTTAGATGTTATTTTAAAGCTGCTAATTGTATATTTGTTAACAGCAACTCCATATGATAAATTAATTGTATATGCTATATTATTAGTCGCTGTATCTTTCATAATACAAACTGTTTGTGGATTATATTGTAAAAAACAATTCGAAGAATGCAGATTTAAAAGGGTGTTTAATAAGCTGATGCTAAAGGAAATGATGGGGTTTGCTGGTTGGAATCTATTAGGTTCTGCATCTACTGTTTTAAATAATCAAGGAGTCAATGTCATAATTAATATATTTTTTGGCGTTACTGTAAATGCTGCTCGAGGTATAACAAATCAAGTAGAAGGTATAATAAAACAGTTTGTTACAAATTTTACTACTGCAATAAATCCTCAAATAGTAAAGTCTTATGCTGCAGGAAATTATAGTTATATGAATATCCTCGTTAGAAATGGAGGTAAATATTCTGTTTGTCTAATGTTGATTTTTACGATTCCTTTTCTCTTTGAAACAGAAAATATATTAAAGTTATGGCTAGGAAAATATCCAGATTATGCTCCCATTTTCTTACGTTTAGCTCTTATTGGGTCTATCATTGATATGTCTGGTAATTCTTTGGCAAATGCAGTATGGGCATCAGGTAGAATTAAAACTTATTATATGTATATAGGAACATTGGGATTGTTTGCAATACCTCTGACTTTTTTTCTTTTTAAAATAGGTCTGTCTCCATATTATTCGTATATATCATATATTATAGTATATGCTCTAATTCAAGTTTTGAGATTATTTATTGCAAAAAAAGAAATACCATTTGAAATTATTCCATATGTAAAGGAAGTTTTTATTCGTCCTTTAGTTGTTGCTTGTTTACCTATTTTTGCAACCTGGATACCTTATTATATATTAGAAGATTGTTTTATAAAAACTGTAATAATAACACTATTCTCTGTTATTCTCTGTTTGATTTCTATATATGTATTTGCTCTCGGTCATGATGAGAGAGAGTTTGTGATAGGTAAAGTAAAAAAAATATTATAAGTTATATATGAAAAAAGTGTTAGAAAAAAGTTCTTGTTGTGGATGTGGTTCTTGTTATACAGCCTGTACACATAATGCGATTTCTATGCATCTTGATATAGAAGGATTTGAATATCCGATTATTAATCAAAAAGCATGTGTCGATTGTGGTCTTTGCCAATCTGTTTGTCCTGTTCTGCAATATGAGAATAGAAAAGATATCCGTGAAAAAAATAATGAAGCACAGATAGGATTTGCTGCTCGAAATAAGAATTATAAGCAGCGTTTGGTAAGTTCTTCTGGTAGCATATTTCCACCAATAGCAGAATGGATTCTTGATAATGATGGCTTGGTAGTAGGTGCAGCCTACGATGATGATTTCAATGTTGTCCATAGATTTATAGAATCTAAAGATGAACTCTACGCATTACAAGGTTCGAAGTATCTTCAATGTAAAGCCGATAATGAAACTTTTAAGCATATTAGAAAGGAACTAAAGGATGGTAGAAAGGTTCTATACTCTGGTTTGGCATGTCAAGTTGAAGGCTTGAAATCCTTTTTAAGGAAGGATTATGATAATCTTTATACTATAGATCTTATTTGTATGGGTATTCCTTCTTATGTTGTATGGCAGAAATATTTGGCAGTTTTTTTTGAAGGCGAGAAAATAAAGAGCATAAACTTTAAGGAAAAGAGCATAGGATGGGATACATTTACTTTCCGAGTAGATACAGACAAACGAATATTTAAAGAACGAGGAATGCATAATCTCTATCTGAGAAGTATGTTCTTGTCATGGAATATGCGTCCTTCTTGTTTTAAATGTCCTTTTAAAAATGCTAAAAGAATTAGTGATTTTACATTAGCAGATGCTTGGGGTGTATCTCACAGTACACCAGACATTAATGATAATAAAGGTTTGTCTTCCGTTATTGTTCACAGCAAGAAAGGGCTTGAACTATGGAATATTTTAAACGATAAGATTGATAGTATTCAAGTTAGTATTGATGAAATTTCTGCAGGAAATAGTAATTTGATTGCAAATAAACCTCAAACTGGAGATAGAAAACTATTCTTTGAAACTCTTAATGTAAACTCCAAAGAAGCGTTTTTAAATCTATGCTCTATTCGTAAAGCACCGCTAATGCAAAGAATTAAAAATAAATTAATAGCAATAATGTCTAGATTCGGTGCTTAGTTTTAATTAATGTATTGATAGGAATGGTTTTAGAAAAAATTTTCAAAATTAATTTTTGGAAGATAGATATTGCAAAATTTCATGAATTATATGACTACGATTTAAAATTTAATGCTTCGTTTAGAGGAAAAGATAAGTTGAGTCATAATGAAATGAAAATGTTTCAGATTAAATATTTGAAATATTACAGGAAAGCTCAAGTTACTAAGGGGACAATTTGGGCTAGATATTACATGTATAAACTTGTTAAGTTTAGCCATAAGACCGGTATTCAATTATATGAAAATATGAATCTTCCTAAGGGACTAATCATAGGCCATCCAGGAACGATTATTATAAATGGTAGTGCAACTTTTGAAGGTAATTTGATGTTGACTCATGGAGTAACTATCGGGCGTGACATTCGTGGTAAACGAGCTGGAGCACCTCATTTTGGTAAGGATGTTTGTATTCGATGTAACTCTACGGTTGTCGGTGGAATCAACATAGGGGATGATGTGCTTATTGCTCCCAATACTTTTGTGAATTTTGATGTGCCATCTCATTCGATTGTAATTGGTAATCCAGCCACTATACATCACAGAGATAATGCAACCGAAGGGCATATAGGTAAAGTAAAATGTTAAAAATGAAAATAGCTGATTTAAAAAATATAATTCAAGCATTTAGATTATTCAATTATAGTTTATATGCAACAGTGAGGTTTATTAAAATAAACTTCTTTCAAAAAAATATCCATAGAAAAGATGGGTTCTTGTTTGTTTATCCAAGAGTAAATTGGCAGATTCATAAAAGTGCCAATGTAGAAATCTTGTGTAATAGTTATATTGGTATTCCTAAAGTTAAAGCAAGTAAAACATGTTCTTTTTTTGTAATGAAAGAAGATTCAAAACTTTTAATTAAAAGGAAATGTGAATTAGCAGAAGGATGTGACGTGCAAATTCATAAACATGGCAAGTTATTTATAGATAGTTTCCATTCTAATGTTAATTTAGAGATTTCATGTGGGAAATGTATTACGATAGGTGATGATGTTACAGCTGGTAGGCATGTGAGTATTAAAGATTTTAATGGACATAGAGTGAGTTATAAAGGTTATCCAATTAGTGCACCTATTTCTATAGGTAATCATGTGTGGTTATGTACGGGATGTAGTATTACACCTGGTGTTACTATCGGAAATGGTGCTGTCATAGCAGATAATGCGAATGTCATATCTGATATAGAGCCAGCAACATTTAATCAAGGAAATCCTTCAAAAAAAATAAAGTCTAATATATTTTTTTCTATTTAATAATTTAATAATATGAATTTATTAATAATAGGTGGTACTGGTATATTGAGTACAGCAGTTGTTACAGAAGCTATAAATAAAGGTATTGATGTAACAATGATAAATCGTGGCTATAACAAAAAATTCATCAATCCTAGAGCAGAACTAATAATAGGTGATGTTCGTAATAATCCTAGTGAAATTAAGGATAAGCTAAAAAATCGTCATTTTGATGCAATAATTGATTTCATTGTTTGGACAAAAGAACATCTTGAGTTATCTCTATCTTTATTTTCAAAAATTTCAGACCAATATGTTTTTATATCTAGTGCACAAGCATACAACACATCTGTAAAAGGTATATTAACTGAAGAATCTGAGAAATGCCAGCCTTTATGGAATTATAGCGTAAATAAATGTAAAGCCGAAGAGTTCTTAAAGAAATATTGTGCAGAGCACAATGTTAATTATACAATTATAAGACCTGGTGTCAATTATGGTCCTACAAGAATTCCATATGGCATGTTCCCTGCTATAGGATATCACTGGACTTTGGTTGAAAGAATTAAGGCTGGAAAGATAATTCCTACATGGAATTATGGAGTGAATAAACTTAATTTAACACGTGTAGAGGATTTGGCACAAGGAACTGTTGGGCTTATAGGTAATATAAAAGCTTATAATGAAGATTTCAATGTTGTTGGTGATTATGTATATAACTGGCAGGATGTTTTGACAGCCTTGGGTGATATATTGAAAGTTGAAGTAAAGACTTTAGACTTACCTGTTGATTATTATGCATCTGAATTAACAGGAGATGAAAAAGAAGGTCTACTAGGTGGAAGATCAAAGGATTTGGTATGTTCAAATGAAAAATTAAAGAACGTATTTCCAGGTTTTTCTACAAAGTATGATTTGAAAACAGGTTTACGAATGACGTTGCAAGCGTATGTAGATAATAATTATTTTCAAGGTATCGATTATGTTTATGAAGGAAAAACAGATAGAATAATAAATAAATACATAAAGAAAACTAAAATACCTTGTGTAAAGCAAAAATTTATCAACTATGCAGTTGGGGATAATACCATTCTTAATTGGATTATTTATAAAGAAGCATATTTTGCAAAAAGTGGTTTAAAATATTTTTTTAAAGTAATCAAAAAAATAATACATAAATGAAATACTTTTTTCCAATTCACTTAGATGGTGGTAATAGAGGTTGTGAAGGTATTGCTAAAGGCACAGCTTTGATATTGAATGAAACAAAAGTGAATCTTGTTGGTTTATGTCGAAATATTCCTTTGGATACCCAATTAGGAACAGCTAACTTCATAACGCTTATTCCGTATAATACATTAACTCTTCTAGAAAAAGTTTATAACAAGATAATAAAGGTTTTAAAAATTCTACATATCGGGCGTCATTTTAAATATAAAGAAGTAGATCAGATGAGGCTCTTTCTTAGAAATGTTTCATCAGATAGTATTATGATATCAACAGGAGGTGATATGATGTGTTATGATGATTTTTCTCCATCTATATCTTCGGTGAATATTGCCAAAGAAAGAGGAATTAAAACTGTTCTGTGGGGCTGTTCTATGGGTAAGGAGAATCTAACCCCCAAAAAGGAAATAGCCTTAAAGAACTTCTCTTTAATATATGCTCGAGAATCTTTATCTTATAACTTTTTTAAAAGTATAGGATTAGAGAATGTAATTTGTTTTCCGGATCCTGCTTTTGTCTTAGAATCTGAGATTTGTAAATTACCAGAATGTTTTAGGTCAGCAGAAATTGTTGGCTTGAATTTATCTAATTTTATAATTGGTAACAATGGCATAAATACGCCTTTTGGAGACGAGGTGCGTAAATTATTAAGATATATATTTGATAATACTGTTATGCATGTTTTACTAGTACCACATGTTATGTGGCAAGATCAAGATGATCGTTTAATATGCAATGCAATCATTTCTGAATTCAAAAACTATTCAAGCCGAATTTCTGTATTGGACAGTGAACATAGGAACTATTTGCAGATAAGATACGTGATATCTAAATGTCATAGTTTTATAGGCGCGAGAACCCATGCAGTAATTTCTGCTTATTCAACATGTGTACCTGCAATTGCTTTAGGCTATTCTATTAAATCGAAAGGTATTGCCAAAGATTTAAATCTTCCAGATGAATTAGTAGTAGATACTGTTCATGAAATAAAACCTGGTAAACTTTTGAATAGCTTCCTTTATTTGGAAGAAAATTATAGTGCAATAAAGTCTCATTTGCAAGAAAAAATGCCTACTTATAGAAAACAAGCATATCAGGTAAGAGAAATTGTTAAACATATTTAATCAAGTTATATCAAAATGAATAGTAATGTACGTATTATAGCATTTTACTTGCCCCAATTTCATCCTACTAAAAATAATGATCTTTGGTGGGGAAAAGGATTTACAGAGTGGACAAATGTTGGAAAAGCAAAGCCTTTGTTTAGAGGGCATCAACAGCCAAAGGTTCCTGCTGATTTGGGTTATTATGATTTAAGACTCTCTGAAGTTAGAAAAGCTCAGGCTGACATGGCAAGAGACGCAGGAATTGAAGGTTTTTGCTATTACCATTATTGGTTTGGTAATGGACACGTAGAGTTAGATATGCCTTTTAAAGAAGTTGTTCGACTTGGAGAGCCTGATTTTCCATTTTGCCTTTGTTGGGCAAATGAAAGTTGGCATAAGAAATTTTGGAACATGGATGGTACTACTGATAAGCAAATACTTGCGGAACAAGTCTATGAAGATGAGGAAGGTAATACTAAACATTTTTATGCTTTACTTGATGCTTTCAAAGATAAAAGATATATACGTGTGAATGGTAAATTACTTTTTGCAATATACAAGCCGTTGGAGTTTAAAAAAATTAAAGACTTTATGGATTTATGGAATAAATTAGCAAAGAAAGAAGGTTTAAATGGCTTCTATTTTGTTGGACAGACATATGATTCACCAAATATAAATAAGATATTAGGACTGGGCATGGATGCATGTAATATTATTCATCTTTGGGATTGTTTCCAAAACAAATGGAGATTAGTAAATAAGATTGATGTTATATATCGTAAATTACTTCATAGACCTCGCATTACGTCATACAAAAGCGTTATCAAAAAAATGGTAACGAAGAGGGAAACGGACATAAATGTGATACCAACGATTATTCCAAATTGGGATCATACTCCAAGAAGTGGAATAGGAGGCACAGTAATAACAGGATCTTCTCCTAAATTGTTTGCTAAGCATGTTACTGAAGTCTTAAAAGTAGTCAAAAATAAGCCAGCTGAAAATCGATTGGTCTTTCTTAAGTCATGGAACGAGTGGGGAGAAGGTAACTATATGGAGCCTGATTTGACTTGGGGTAATCAATATTTATCAGAGTTGAGAAGACTCGTTTGTAAATAAAATGATTTGCATAAGAACATCTTAGCATTTTCTTTTGAAAATTCCATGTTATTTTTACAAATGACAACGAAAAACAAATCTATATGAATATATATGTTATAGTTTACGGTATATTAATATTATCCGTTGCATTTGATACTAATCGTTTCAATAAGAATTTCAGAAATATAGTACTGGCAATAGATATATTATTAATAACTTGTTTTGTTGGATTAAGATGGAACGTCGGATCCGATTGGGAACAATATTTAACTTGTTTCAGAACCATTAAGAATAGTGAAATGTTTCATTATTATCGTTATGGAACACAGTATTTTGAACCTTTATATTCTTTTATAAATTGGTTTACAAAACTTATTGTAGGTATAAATGGGTATAGTTTCTTCTTATTTTGGACTTCTGCGTTAAGGTTTATTTTATATGCATGGACTTGCAAGAAAATTACAGAATATCCAATACTTTCTTTTGTTGCTCTTTTATCAGTTGATTTAGGATTTCCAACTGCAAGAACAGGGTTAGCATTTGCATTAGTTATATCATCTTTTGTTTTTGTATTGCGTCATAATGTAAGGAAATATCTGTTATTGATTATACTTGCTTTTCTTATACATAAAATGTGTATAATATTCCTTCCGTTATATTGGCTATTCAATAAGGTAAAGATTAACTATTTAACAGCTTTGGGAATCTTCACATTTAGTGTTGTTTTCTCTGCTGTTGCAGATAAATATTTGCCAGGTTTGGGCTTGTTTTTTAGTATTTATGCATCAGATGAAGATTTACAAGAGAAAATTATGACTTATACGTCTTGGCAGACAAATGAAGGTGTTGCAAAATCCATATTTTCTTTAGCCTTGGGCTATTTTTGGATAACTTTATTCTTTTATCAAAGGAAGTACCTTTCTAAAATCGACGAGTATAAACAAAATGCACTACTTTGGGCTTACATTTTGTCCGTTAGTTTAACATCTGCTTTTTCTGTATATTTTACAGACTTGACACGTTTGGCAGTGGCAATTAATACTTGGCCGTTTTTGTTGACTTTCACTACAAAAGCTTTTACAAAGTATAAGATATTAATATTGTTTTTCATTATTTGCTTTATGTTTTATAGACTAAGCCAGTTTTTTAATGGAATATATTTTAAGGATTATTACGAACACTATAATTGGGTATTTGGATTATGAAATTAGCAATATGTGGTTTTGGCTTTTCTGGAGCAACCCTTCCATTAGCGAAGGCTTTGGCTCATTCAGCCTCTATCATCAAAAAGGTTGACTGTTATTATTTGGTGTATAAATCAAAGAAGTGTTCAGAAATTGAATCCATAGATTATGGAAATGAACTTTTGAAAATAGGAATTCCTCACAAGTTGGACATGAGTAATAATATATATAACTATCTGCCAGATAATGTTTCTATATATTTATTTCCATTATGTCCAAATGGACCAGTAGGAATGCATTGGTTTAGTAAAATTTTAAATTATTTACTTATCATTTACCTGTCTTTTTATATTATTCTAAAAAAATATAAAGCAGTTAATATTATAGCTCACACTTCATTAGAGTTTACTTTATATAATATAGTTTCAAAGTTTATAAAAACTATCATTTCAGTTCATGAAGTGTATGTTTCTCTAAATAATGAAAAAGAAATTAAGCCAAAACTAAAATCCTTATCCCAAAAGGAGGTTGATATAGTCTTTCATTCAAAAAGTGTGAGAGATGAGTTTATGCATAGTATTAATTATATGAGATGTAAATTACACGTTATACCATTTTCTAATTTTGATTCATATTCTAGTTTTCTGGGAAATACTGATGTTGTGAATATTACAAATTATATATTGTTTATTGGTTCTATTCAGCCTTATAAAGGATTAGGTTTATTAAAAGAAGCCTTAGATCATCATTCAATGGACTCTGTTAATGTTGTAATAGCTGGTAAAGGTAATGTACCCGAATTAGATTATTTTAAAAACAGAAAAAACACATGTGTTTTAAATCGCTATGTTAGCAATGAGGAATTAGTAAGTTTGATAAAGAATTGTGCCTTTATAGTATGCCCATATCAAACTGCTTCTCAAACAGGAATAGCTCCTACTGCATTTGTTTTTAATAAGCCTATTGTAGCAACTAATGTCGGGGCTTTTCATGAAGTAATTAAAGATGGCTATAATGGTTTTTTAGTAAATCCCAATGATCCAGTTTTGTTAAGAGATCGTATTTTAAAACTTTATATTGATGTTCCTTTTAGAGAAAAGCTAATGGAAAACATTTTAAAAAGTCATATTAATGAGTGGGATAATATTGCAATTGATTATTTAAAACTCTTATTAAAATAATAATTATGGTTACAATGTATATTGGTGGTGGTTTAGCGAATAAGATGTTTCAATATGCTTTTTCGCTTGCCATCAAGAAAAAAGGTTATGATGTTGTGTATGACACCATTACCTTCAAGACAGAGTTTGTACATGACAGAGTAGAACTTGACGATATTTTTTCAAATGTCAACATGAATAAAATCTCGAAGTCTGACTATTGGGCTGCTGGCAAGCAGAATAAGTTAGCTCGTTTGGTTAAGCGAATCAGCCCAAAGTATATAACGGAACATGCTTATCTTTTTAATAATAAGGTTTGGGAACAGATAAAGCCTACTTGCTATTTGGAGAGTAGTTGGCAGGATGAAAACTACTTTGTGTCCGCTGCTGATGAAGTACGTCAGGCATTTGTTTTTCCACCATTTGAGGATGGGAAAAACGTAGAGATTGCGAAAGCAATGGCGTCTTCTAATTCTGTGGCTATCCATATCCGTAAGGGTGATGGTTATGGTACATGGAATATTTTCTGTAATACATGTCCGAAAGAATACTATGATAAAGCGTTGGCGTATATCAAAGAGCATGTTGAAAACCCTAAGTTTTTCATCTTTACAGACAGTCCTGATGTAGTTAAGGAGTATCTTGATATTGAAGACTACACTTTGATTAATTGGAACCCTACATCAGGCAAGGGTAACTATTGGGATATGCAGTTGATGAGCTGTGCTAAACATAATGTTATTGCTAACAGTACATACAGTTGGTGGGGTGCATGGTTGAATAGCAATCCAAGTAAAATTGTAATTGGTCCTAAATATTGGTTTAATCCAGAGTGTAAATTGGCTTCTGTTAATCATATTATTCCGAAAAAATGGATAAAAATGTAGGCACAAAGAATGCACCAACTTGGCAATATGATATTGTAAGGGGGCTTATGTGTTTCTTTATTTTCAATTGTCATTTTCTGGCAATGTTTAATTTTCCCAAGCAATCATCCATGGTGCTGCAATACCTGAAGGCTTCTCTAAGCAATGCCCATTTAGGTGTTATATATTTCTTCTTGTTGAGTGGAACTGTATTGTCTTTGTCTTTTTTGCGTAAAAAAGTAAGTATTAAGAGTATTCCTCTTTTTCTTTTGAAAAGATTTTTGCGGTTGTTACCACCAATCTTCTTCAGTTTGTTAGTTACTTATATTTTAATGTGTTGTCACTTAATTTATGTAGATAATTTGGGTCAAGCGGTATCTCTAAATTCGTGGGCAAAAACTTTGTTTTGCTTTACTCCAAGTGATTTATCCCCATTAAAAGATGTATTTGATACTTATATTCTAGGGCATAGTGGGTATAATCCCAATTTATGGATTGTTAGATATGAGTTTTTAGTACCTATATTACTTTTGTTTACTTATAAATTCATAAAATATAGGATTACTAGTTATTCTATTCTTGTAGTAACTGCTGTTGTTATGGGGGGGGTATATCTTTATGGAAATTGAAAAAATGTTACTAATATCTTATGTCCTTATGTTTTTCTTAGGACTAATAGTTGCTTATAGGGTAACTGTAGATAGACCTTCTTCTCAAAAGATAAAATGGATGATGTCGTCTGCTATGATTTTATGGAGCATTAGTGTTATTTTTAATGAGTCTGTAAATCGATTAATAGATATGATTTTGAGTTCATTATTATTGCTTGTCATGTATCATAAGACGTTCGCAGGCATCAAGATACTAGCAAAATTTCCTTTTGTGAATACTTTAGGTAAAATTAGCTATGAATTCTTTGTGTATCATTTATGTGTTATAGCTTCATTCAGTTGTTGGATATTTTTGCAACTTTATTCAGAATGTGGGTATTATATTGCTTTTTTGATCACCTATATTTGCACAGTTATTATAGTTTTTGCATTGTCATGGGTATCCTATTATCTGACATCAAAATATTACAACTCTATTTTAAAAAAGTTAGTATAGTATTATTGATACTTGATACTTATAGTAATGATTTTTCTAGGTAAAAAAATAGAAAAATCATTTCAAAATGTTTGAAATTCTTTTTATTATTTATGAACATATTATTTTTGCATAGACTTTGGCCTTCATTTGGTGGTGGTGAAACCGTTACGAAATGTTTGGCTTCGGAGTTGATAAAACGTGGTCATTCTGTTTACGTTTTGTATTTTAAAGAAAAGAGAAATATGAGTGATAGCGTAAATGTTGATGACAAAGTAATTCAAAATCTAATACCAGGTGTTAGTTTTGATGAAAATTCATCTGAGTTCTTTGTAAATCAGAAGGAGGCAAAGTATGTTTCACATTTTTTGGTAAATTATGTCAAAGCAAAAAATATAGATATAATTATCAATCAGTGGTGGCCTGTAGAATATCATAAGGATATTCAAATAAAGACAAAAGCCAAAATTATTAAGTGTCTTCATATGGATCCTGATACTCGTAAGGTGTTGACAAATATTAAGGGTATAAAAGGTTCTCTTATTAGAGCTTTAGAGCCTTTATATAGAATTGTTGAGAGAAAGAAACACTTGTATAGTTGCGATAAATATGTCGCTAATGTTGATAAACTGGTATTTTTGGCTCCTAGTTATCAAGACTTCTATGTATCTCATACTAAAGTTAAGGACGTGAAGTTTAGAACATCGTTTGTATATAATCCTGTTGTTTATTCATTTAAAGCTTCTAAAGAAGATTTGATAAATAAGAAGAAAGAGATAATAGTAGTAGGGCGATTACTTGAGAAGCATAAGCAGGTTTCTCGTATATTAACGGCTTGGAATTCTATAGATGATGTTCGCAGAGACGATTGGAAACTTAGAATTGTTGGTGATGGACCGGATCGACTTTTCTATGAAAATATAGTTTCTTCTCAAAACATAAAAGATGTTTCTTTCGAAGGTTTTCAAAATCCTTTGCCATTTTATAAAAATGCGAGCATTTTACTCATGTCTTCTGCTTATGAAGGCTGGCCTATGTCCATTATAGAGGCTATGCAAAATGGTGTAGCTGTTGTTGCCATGAATACTTTTAAGTCAGCTTCTGATATTATAAAAAATGGCGAAAATGGAATATTGACTAGTTCTGATATTCATGAATTTTCAAAAGCTATTCAAAAACTTATGATAAATACTGAATTAAGAAGAAAATTAGCACTTAATGGTATGTATAGTTGTTCTCAGTATTCTGTTGAAAAAGTTGTAGATCGTTGGATAAATTTATTCGAATCTTTGTATGGAAATGAAAAGTAAGTTGTTTTTTTTCCCTTCAGAACCTCTTGTTGGTTATCGAAATCCTTATTGTAATTATTATAAAGAAGCATTAAATAACTACTATGAGGTGTTAGATATGAATAGGAGTGGCAAGTGTAAGCGTATGTTTACATTGCTCTTGAATTCATTTAGGTGTAAATACATTGTTTTTAATTGGTTAGAGAGCATTCCTTTTTTCCCTTTTGGTAAGGTGCAATTTGTATTAGCATTAATGGCTTTGTTTGTCTTGAAACTTAGAAAAGTAAAAGTCTTGTTTATGTTTCATGACTTAATTCCGCATTTTGGGGACAATTGGATGTCTAGGTATCTTATGAAATGGTTGTTCACAAATTCTGACTTGATTATAACACATTCTAAAGAGGCCCTTGATATTGCAAAGAAAAAATCTGAGAAACCATGTTATTATATCTGTCATCCAGTATATAAAACAAAGGTCGAACCATTCGAGGCAAGTAGGCAAGTAGATGTTTTTATTTGGGGGGCTATTTATGATTATAAAGGCATATATGAATTTATTTCTCTGCCTGCAATTCAATCTTCTAAATTGCAGATTTATATTTTAGGACACTCAATGGATGAGAAACTGAAAGATAGAATTCTGTCTAAGTGTAATTCTCATATTGTATATGAGGATAGAAGAGCGGGATTTTCTGAAATTGCAGCATATTGTAAAAAAAGTAAGTATGTCTTATTTCCTTATGTTGGTGAAAGTATTTCTAGTTCTGGTGCCCTTATCGACACCTTAGTCTTTGGCGGCGTACCTATAGGACCTAACCGTGGTGCTTTTAAGGATTTGGCAGAAGAAAATGCATGTTTGGTATACAATAATTATGAGGAATTATGTAAAATATTACATGATACCTCAACCATAGCTCCTGAGGATAGGAAAATATTTCTTGATAGATATTCTTGGGAAAATTTTGCAAAAATGATTTATGAAAAATTTCATTGAAAAAATTGTTACCTTTCGGGACACACTTATGTATAGAGTATGGGGGGCAGGGGCGCACCCTTGAAGAACATGAGCTTTTTGCAGCAGCAGATTTAAAACGGATGAAACAACCTTCTTTTATGAACTATATACTCAAAAATGAAAAGTATTTTATGTGGCATTTTTGGTATCATCTGAGAGAAGTTGAGTTTTATCATGCCAAGAAAGGGTTATTTAGATTATTATATCTTTGGCATTGGTACCGATACAAACACTATTGTTGGACGAATAAATGGACGATAAGGCCATTTACGATAGGACCAGGTGCTCAGGGACTCCATGTTGGTGATTTTGTATATATAGGTGAAGGGGCTAAAGTCGGTAGTAATTTTACTTTTGGTCAAGGTGTCATCTTGGCTTATGGATGCGATATAGAAATAGGAGATAATGTTATGATCTACCCTGGGGTAAAGATTATAAAATCTGTAAAAATAGGAGATAATGTGATTATTGGTGCCAATTCTATAGTAACGCATGATATTCCAAGTAACTCTGTGGCTTATGGTGTTCCTGCAAAAAGCTATTTGAGGTAAGCATAATAATAACTTTATTGGTATACACTATATTTTTTAGCAAATGTTTAACGATATTCAAATCATAATCATGGCCGGCGGCGTAGGCAGCCGCTTCTGGCCAATGTCAACCCCCGATTACCCAAAGCAGTTCATTGATGTGATGGGTGTCGGCCGTTCCCTCATTCAGTTGACAGTAGATAGATTGAAGCCAATCTGTCCTGTCGAGAACATGTGGGTAGTGACAAACGAGAAATACATTCGCATTGTCAAGGAGCAAATCCCTGATATGCCAGTAGATAACATATTAGCAGAGCCGGAGGCTCGCAATACCGCTCCATGTATTGCTTATGCCTGCTGGAAGATCCAGAAGAAGCATTCTGATGCCAACATCGTGGTGACACCATCCGATGCTCTCGTCATTAATACCTCGGAGTATCAGCGAGTACTCAGCAAGGCATTGAGCTATACATCCGACAAGAACGCCATCGTTACCATCGGAATTAAGCCAAGCCGCCCAGAAACAGGCTATGGCTATATCGCCGCAGCAGAGCCAACATCCGTAGATGAAATCTACAAGGTAGAGGCTTTCAAGGAAAAGCCAAACCTGGAGACTGCAGAGCAATACCTTGCTGCCGGCAATTACTATTGGAATGCCGGGATCTTCGTATGGAACATTGATACCATCAGTAAGGCAATCCGAACCTTTGAGCCAAACCTTGCCAGCATCATGGATGAGATGGCACCTTCTTTCTATACCGAACAGGAGAAAGAGGTAGTTGGCAAACTCTTCCCAACCTGCGAGAAGATCAGCATCGACTATGCTGTGATGGAGAAGTCGAAGGAAATCTATACCTTGCCAGCCGAGTTCGGCTGGAGCGACTTAGGCAGCTGGGGCAGCCTCCGTACTTTGCTTCCGCAAGATGAGGATGGCAATGCCAAGGTAGGTAAGGACATCCGCTTGTATGAATGCAAGAACTGCGTGGTTCATGCAGCCGATGAAAGCAAGGTAGTAGTTCAAGGGTTGGATGGCTATATCGTAGCCGAGAAGCACGGACAACTACTTGTTTGCTCTTTGAAGGAAGAACAGAGGATTAAGGAGTTTGGGAAATAACGAATAGGATGTTGAATAATAGAAGGTTGGTTGTTGTGGATTTCCTTCGAGGATTTTCCATATTTACTATAGTTTTAATGCATCTTGTACAGAGTTATCCTTTACCTGACTTCTTGCAAAAGGCAACTTCACTAGGTGGAGCTGGTGTTCATGTGTTTATATTGTGTAGTGGATTTGGTTTGTATTTGTCTTCACTATATAAAACATTGACTTATGGACAATTTTTGAAAAGAAGATTTTCTAAGGTTTATATACCTTATCTTATTGTAGTAATAGTAAGCGCCTTGTACTTTGGGTTGGTATGTGACCAAGATGTACTTAACCCTTTGTTGGGTTCTGTCTTTCTATACAAAATGTTTGTTCCTTCTTTGGAATATGCATTTGGCGGTCAGATGTGGTTCGTTTCAACAATTATCCAATTTTATCTATTTTGGCCATTAATAGTAAGGCTGTTTAGAGTGGATATGGGGGGGCGAATCTCATTACTCGTTAGTATTATATGGGCAACGATTACAACTTATTTAGGAATAAACGATGAGAGAATTTGGAATAGCTTCTTCTTGCAATATCTTTGGGAATTTGTTTTAGGTATGTGGTTGGCAAAGATATTCTTTGAACATCCAAAGAAAATCAAAGTGCCTATGTTTGGTATTTTATTGGTTGCAATGATTGTTGGGTTAGGGTTGACTGGTGTAGCTGGTTTCGTTGGTGGATACTGGAAATCATACAACGATATTCCTTCTTTGGTTGGCTATATGTCTATGGCTCTCATTGTTTATAAATTGAGTATCAATTGGGTTAATCGTTTCTTTCAATATACCAACAAGGTATCGTATGAGTGGTATCTTATCCATATACTGATATTTAGTATTTACTTCAAATTTGCAAGAGGCATATTGCCTTTCTATGCAGATTGGGTAGTGCTGATGCTTCTATCGTATGTCGTGGCTATAGGGTATCATAAGGTTTGGAAGAAAATATAGATGGCTATATCGTAGCCTAGAAGAACGGACAACTGTTTGTCTGCTCAATGAAAAAGGAAATGAGGATTAAGGAATTTTTGGGGGGATAAAAAGCCAGGAACTAAATACTGTAAAATGTATAGACCCTCTCAAACATTACTTGACCATGAGTTCTTGAAACTTTAATGGAGAATATTATAGATAAAAATGGGTGGTGGTCATAGCGATGGGGAAAACACCTCTTCCCATTCCGAACAGAGAAGTGAAGACTATCTGCGCCGATGGTACTACATAATATGTGTGGGAGAGTAGGTCGCCGCCAAGTATTAGATTTCTAAAAATAACATTAATTTTTAAAAATTATGGAACAAATTAATTTTTAGTTCAGCCTCTTACGTTGGAAGAAGAGGCTGGCACATTTCTTTGAGCATATTCTGATTCTTATAACGTTTATAAGTGTAGGATTGGCAACTCATGAAGTATGTTCTTCTTTTAATGCTATAAAGCATTAGCAAGCTGAACTGTTTTTAGAAGAGGTCTATTTTGACTTAGATACTTTAAGGAAATATGAATAGCAAATAAAGAAAGTGATTTAATCTTGTCTTCCAGTGGGTTATGGAGGGAGCCCATCCCAATTCCCTCCTTTTTATAATGTAGTTAATATGAAAGTAGCACTTATCCAATTATCTGATATCCACTTTTCTAGTAATAGAGATTTAATATGCCTTCGACAAGAAGCATTCTGTCGCTCATGTAAATATCTTATCAATGAATGCTCAAAAGTTATTTTTGTGATAAGTGGTGATATTGCTAATTATGGAACTGAAGAACAATATGATTTGGCATATCATTGGTTGAAAAACTGTGAAACTTTTTGGAGAAAAGAATCAAGGATTATTCAGTCTTTTGATTATGTCATTGTTCCTGGAAATCATGATTGCGTGTTTGCTAAAAGTGATCCTATAAGGGATTTAGTAACAAAAGAAATTCTCAAAAAGGATGTAACTTCTGAAGAAAAATATGTTGGTCAATGCCTGAAAGTCCAGCAGCCATTTTGGAATTTTTATAAGAAAATTTCAGGTAGCGAACAGACTCCTGCGGTTTCATGGCAAGTGGAAATACGTATAAAGCTAGGATTTAATCTGTGTTTTCATTGTTATAATACGGCATTTCTTTCACAATTACATGAAGAGCCTGGCAAATTGTTAATTCCAGAGAATTATTTCATAGAAGCAAAAGATGGGGATAGTCAAATTGTTATTTCGGTTTTTCATCATAATACAGGATGGTTATCTTCTTCAACTAATAACAATAATAAAAAAATGTTTGAGGAACATTTGTATAAGACTTCAAGCATTGTTATGTGTGGGCATGAACATCATCAAAAAAATATTGCAGTTTCTGATTTGGATGGTTACAACGAATTGATATACCTAGAAAGTCCAGCTTTACAAGAAGGTAAAAAGTCAGAATATGATTTACTTGTTCTAGACACCGATACGGAAATTATAACAAATCATCATTTTTGTTTTGAAAAGGATTATTATGAAGAATCAGTATCAGATTCTGTAACCTTACCCAAAAGACAAGTTGGAATTGGCTTACAGCCTAAGTGGATTACGCAGTTATCACAAATATCAATTCCGCTAAAGCATGCTAGAAAAAAGGATTTAATATTGCAGGATATATTTGTTTATCCAGATTTGGAGCCTCTTGATGGGTTCGAAAATCGCTATGAGCAGTATATTGATGGTGAGCAAATTTTATCTAACATGGAAACCTCTAAAGTCTTAATTCTAGAAGGTGATAATCAGTCTGGTAAAACTTCACTTCTAAATATGCTTTATCTTGGTTTTTATAGGAAAGGAATATATCCTATATTATTACAAGGTAAGGATTTAAAACGTTCTGATATAACATCGTTGCTAAGACGAGAATATAAGAATCAATATTTGTCTAAAGAGTATTCCTTTGAAAAGTATTTCCAACTTGATAAAGAAAAGAGAGTTTTATTGATAGATAATTTTGATAGTTCAGAATTAAACAATGTCGGAAAATCTAAATTACTGGACAATGCATTAAATAACTTTGATAAGATTATAGCAATTAATGGACAGCAACTTAATATAAAAAGTTTGTTGATTCATACCTCCAACGAAAAGGATGTCAAGCGCTATCGAATAGTATCATTGGGATATGAGAAGAGAAATATGCTTATCGATAAGTGGGTAAGATTAGGATTGGATGAGTTAACTTTAGATCAACCTGCAGTATTCGACCAGGTTAAACTGACATTTGACCAGCTAAATGGACTGTTGGGACAGCAGTTAATTCCTTCCTATCCTGTATTCATCTTGTCATTGTTACAAGGCTTGAATGCCTCTATAGAATTTGATATATCAAAAACTTCTTATGGGTACTGCTATAGTTCCTTGATAATGGCTTCTTTGATAAAAACAGGAACTGATAAAAATAAGGTAAGTGGAGTACTGAAATATTTAGCAGATTTTGCGTACTTTTTCTATAAATCTTCTCCCAATGCTAAATGTTTTTCCAAGAAGTCATTTACAGAATTTTGGTCTAAGTATGATAGGGAATATAATCCTCCATTTGCAGCAACGGAATTACTGCGTAGGCTTTTGGATGCAGATTTGTTAAGAGAATTAGATAGTGAAAGCTACTCTTTTTCTTATAAATACATATTCTATTTCTTAGTGGCAAAGAAAATCTCGGAACTCGTGAATTTAGGAGATGATAATGGAATAGTAAAATATCTATGTGAAAATTTGCACAAGGAAAGGGAGGCTAATATTCTCATATTTCTAGTATATCATAATGGCGTGGATAAGCAAATGGATGAATTGAAATTTGCTAGTTGGTTACCATTTGAAGATTATGTGCCTATAACTTTAAATAAAAAGGATCCTTTGTTCATAGACCTGAATAGTATCGTGGATGATATTAAGGCTAAGGTGTTGCGCAATGATGTTGATCCTCAGGAAGAACGCCAAAAACAATTAGAATCCAAGGACAAAATTGACAGAAGTGATACCAAAACTGGTTTGCCTACGGAAAAGGACTTTGAGCAAAATAAGGATTTAAGAGATATCAATAATACATTAAAGATAATTAAGATAATGGGGCAGATCGTTAAAAATCAGAAAGAGACTATGAAAAAAGATGATTTGAATCAACTTATTGAAGTCTCATATAATGTATGCTTTCGCTCTATAGCTTTTTTCAATAAAATGGTTGATGATTGTAAGGAAGATATTGTTTCTTATTTTACTGAGCAGAATAAAGAGAAAGAAATAATGGATTCAAAAAATATCCAGGATAGAATTTGGAAATTCTTGCATATGATGCTATATCATCAATGTTTGAGGGCATTTGGAAGTCTATCCCTTGCCATAGGTACATCTGGTATGGAAAGCATTTATGATGATATTGCAAATAAAATAGGAACACCTGCAGCAAAAATAATATCTTTTACCATTAAAACGATTTATGGTAAGATGAAACTTGCAGATTTGCAGGATATAGTTTTGGAGTATAAAGATAATCCTGTAGTCCTTGAAATTATCAAAGCTCGTGTTATTTATTACGTTTACAATAATTATGTCGATTTGGGGACTAGGCAAAAAATAGGACAGCTTTGTAATTTAAGGTTGGTAGATGATTCGGGTATAAATCGTAAAAAACTTATTAATAGAAAATAATGCTATGGAATTTATTAAAGTATTAAATATAGATATTCTGAACATAACTCGTCAAGAACTCTTGGAGAACCTGAAGGAGGGTGTTCTTGTGACTCCTAATCTTGACCATCTAATCAAGCTTCAGAAGGACAAGGAGTTTTATGATGTGTATCAGAAGTCTGAATGGGTGGTGTGTGACAGTAAGATCCTCTACCTGTTCGGTAAGTTGTTGAAGACTCCCATCAAGGAAGCGATTCCGGGTTCCAGCTTCTTCACCTCTTATTATATGTATCATAAGGATGATGCTGACTGCAAGATCTTCTTGCTTGGTGCCAAGGAGGGTATTGCTGCCAAGGCTATGGAACGTATCAATGAGAAGGTGGGGCACAAGATGGTGGTTGGTGCTCATTCTCCTTCCTTTGGCTTCGAGAAGCATGAGGAAGAGTGTGAGGAACTGGTCCGCATCGTGAATGAGAGTGGAGCGAATGTGCTGCTGGTGGGCGTTGGTGCGCCTAAGCAGGAGAAGTGGATTATGAAGTATCGTGATAAGATGCCTGGAGTAAAGGTATTCATGGCTCTGGGTGCTACCATTGACTTCGAGGCAGGAACATTGAAACGTGCGCCTAAGATTTGGCAGAAGATTGGTATGGAGTGGCTGTATCGTTGTATGAAGGAGCCAAAGCGCCTCTTCAAGCGTTATTTCGTGGATGATATGCAGTTCTTCTATTACTTCGGTAAGCAGCTCTTGGGAATATACAAGGATCCTTTCCGAAAAAAGTAGGATTACTTTCTTCGGAAGAACTTACATAGTAAGGCTATCGGAAGCAGGATGATAGCTGCTATGTAGGATAATATGATGCGTATGGCTTGCTTCATACGTGCAAAAGTACAACTTTATGTTGAAACAACAAAAGATTTTCTTTGATTTCTTGCGATTCTGTATTGGTTCTGCCAAGGAAATACCTGGTTCTTTGAAGGAGGTGGATTGGAAGGAGCTGTATGCTATTGCCAAGAAGCAATGCCTGGTGGGTGTTCTCTTTGATGGTATCAAGAAACTACCTGCGGAACATGTAGGGATGAAGAAGGAGTTGCTACTCCAATGGATGGCGGAAAGCCAGATGTTGGAGAAAGCGAATGTGAGGCTGAATGATGCCGCCATTCAGGTTTCTGAGTGGTTCCGAAAGAAGGGATTCAGAACCTGCATCCTGAAAGGACAGGGGAATGCATTGTTGTATCCCAATCCTTATTCTCGGACTCCTGGTGATATTGATATCTGGGTGGAAGGGGGAGATAAACGAGTTATCTCCTTTGTACGCTCTATCTCGCCTCATGAAAAGGCGTGCTATCACCACATCGAGTTCCCATCGTATAAGGGTGTGGAGGTGGAAGTGCATTATCGACCTAGCTTTCTGTTGTGCTTCTGGAATAACAGAAAACTTCAGAAATATTATGAGAGGGTGAAGGAGGAGCAGTTCTCGCATCGGGTGATGTTGGGGGAGCAAGAGGAGATTGCGATTCCGACGGTTGAATTCAATCTCATCTTCCAGTTGACTCATATCTTCTCGCATCTGATGAATGAGGGGATTGGGTTAAGACAGCTTCTGGATTACTACTATGTATTGATTAGTGATGATTTATCATTGATTAGGGATAGAGTGCAGAAGGAATTGAAGGAGTTGGGATTGTGGAAGTTTGCCGGGGGTATCATGTATATCATGCAGGAGGTGTTCGGCATGCCTGCCTCTCGGCTTATCGTTCCTCCGAATGTGAAGTATGGTAAGTTTGTGCTGAATGAGGTGCTGGAAGCCGGGAATTTCGGAAGGCATGATGCCCGGAATCGGTTTGGTAGGTCACAGCTTGGGCATAATCTCCAAAGGGTGTATCGGGATATGAGGCTCGTGAGGTATTTTTCTGGTGAGGCGCTATGCGAACCATTGTTCCGTACTTGGCACTTCTTCTGGAGGCTAAAATATAAAATAATCAAATAATTAATTGAAATAACTTTGTTTATGTTTATCGAGATGCAGATAGGTAATCAGCTAGATGAGGATGACTGTCTGCACTTCGATTATCAATAAAAAATAATAATGGCAAAAAAAGTTTTTGTAAGCGGTTGCTATGACCTGCTACATTCTGGTCATGTGGAGTTTTTCCAGCAGGCATCACAGTATGGTGACCTGTATGTGGGTATCGGATCGGATGCTACTTATCTGGAGTATAAGCATCGCAAGCCTATGTTTCCGCAGGAGGAAAGGCTATTCATGGTCAAGAATATCAAGGCGGTGAAGGATGCGTATATCAATGAGGGAAGCGGAGTCATCGATTTCCTGCCTACTCTTGATAAGGTGAAACCGGACGTGTTTGTAGTGAACGCTGAAGGTGGGTCTGATGAGAAACGTAGGATCTGTAAGGAAAGGGGCATAGAATATGTCGAACTCCAGCGCACTCCTCATGCTGGTTTGAAGGCGCGGTCTTCTTCTGGCTTGAAGAAGGCGTTATTGAACGTATCTGATAATTCGGCACAGGAGGCGGGGATTCCTACACGTCTGGATCTGGCTGGTACTTGGATTGACCAGCCTTATGTCAGCATGTATCATCCGGGATGGGCGATTACCATCTCGCTGGAACCGACCTTTGAGGTGCGCGACCGCTGTGGTCTGTCTACCTCTACCCGTAAGATGATTCAGAAGATATGGCCGGTGAAGTTGCCGAAGATGGATCCGGAGATGCTTGCCCGACTGGTATTCTGCTTTGAGAACAATCCGGAGCGTCACGATGGTATCATCTCGGGTGCCCAGGATTCCATCGGTATCTGTGTGCCCGGTCTGGTGCGTCATTATTATGACAACAACTTCTGGCCGGAGAAGATAGAGAGTACGCAGGATGAGATGACTCTCCGTTTCCTGGAAGACCATCTGGTGATGATTCCGATGGAACCGAGAAGACCGGGATGCAGTGTGGTGGAAGGCAAGGATATCACACCTGAGAAGGTGAAGGCGCTGGCTGATGCAGCTGATGCTTGCTGGAAGGCGATTCTGGCGCACAACCTCGATGCCTTTGCTGCAGCATACAGGGCATCTTTCGAGGCCCAGATTGCGATGTTCCCGGGTATGGTGAATCCGTCTATCAACGGTGTGATAGAACCGGAAGCGAGTGTGCAGCCGATGATTGACCGCTATAGCAACATGGAGGAGGTTCTGGCATGGAAGATGCCTGGAGCCGGTGGCGGCGGTTATCTGGCACTGGTAGTAAAGGACAGTTTTAAATTTGCAGAGAATCATGACGAAGCCATCCATCTTCAGATACGAAGGGCATAACTATCTGGTGCCCTTCCTCATCATCAGCAGCCTCTTCTTCATGTGGGGCTTTGCCCATGGCATCCTCGAGGTGCTGAATCCGCATTTCCAGGAGTCGTTCCATATCAGCAAGGCAATGTCGGCCCTGACGCAGGCTGCTGTCTATGGTGCCTACTTTCTGATGGCGCTGCCTGCCGGATGGATTATCCGGAAGTGGGGCTACAGGAGGGGAGTGATAACAGGACTGGTTCTCTTCGGTATCGGTGCTCTGATGTTCATACCGGGAAGCAGAATCAACAGTTTCTACTTCTTCGTTCTGTCGCTGTTTGTGATAGGATGCGGACTGACCTGTCTGGAAACGAGTGCGAATCCTTATACTACGGTACTGGGACATCCTGACAAGGCGGAGAGCAGAATCAACCTGTCACAGTCGCTCAATGGTATCGGATGGATTGTGGGACCGCTGGTTGGCGGACAGTTTCTGTTCTCGGGTGTCAACATTGCCATCCCTTATGCCCTGGTGGGTATCTTCGTGCTTGCTGTGGCACTGGTGCTGTCAAGGATCAAGTTGCCTGACCCAAAGAGAGCGCATGAGGCGGATACGAACGAGAAGGTGGAGGAGAAGCCGATGCGAGTGATGGCATTCGGTTTTGGTATGCTGGCCTTGTTTCTTTATGTGGCAGCCCAGACGGGTGTGAACAGTTTCTTCATCAACTATGCAGAGGAGAGCATTCATATAGAGAAGCAGACTGCCAGTCTGTATCTCGCCTTTGGCGGAATGGGTCTGTTCTTTATCGGCCGACTGGCTGGTGGTGTCATCATGAATTATATCCAGCCAAGGCTGGTGCTGCTGGTCTGTGCCATCCTCACCTTTGTTGCCACATTGATCGTGGTGGTATGTAGCGGTACCTTATCTCTCATTGCGTTCTTCGCCCTGTATCTGGGAGAGAGCATCATGTTTCCGACTATCTTCTCGCTGGCATTGAGGGATGCGGGTACAAAGACCAAGTTAGCCTCTTCGTTGCTTATCATGACGATAGTGGGTGGAGCGGTTGCTCCTGTAATCATGGGGTATATAGCGGATACTACGGGCTGTATGGCGATTGCTTTTCTCATACCGTTGGTATGTTATGGGGTGATTGGAGGGTATGCTGCAATGCCGAGATGCTCTTTGACTGATGTCGAGAGGGGCTGAAAGAGTGACGAATTTAGGAAATGCTTATAATGAGTTTGTTTTCGGGTAACCATATACAGAAGAGTCTCTCCTCCATCCTCTCTCCAAAAGAGAGGGAGTGATGTATCCGTGGCGTGATGCTGGTAAGAATGGTGAAGAATGAATTCCGCCAGATTCTGCATCCTAACGCCGTACTGCCATTGAAGATTGATGGTGTGAACGTACCGATGCAGAAGCGTGTTACGCTGCTTGCCTTCCTCACCACTTATCTCATCATCTGTCTGGTGATATCGTTCACGATGATAGCCATGGGCATCGACAATACTAATGCCATCACCATCACCCTGAGTTGTGTGGGTAATGTGGGACCTACGCTGGGTACGGAAATCGGACCAACCATGTCGTGGAGCGAACTGCCGGATGTGGCAAAATGGTTCTGCTCGCTGATGATGCTCATCGGTCGTCTGGAAATATTCAGTGTGCTGGTTATCTTAACGCCAGCATTCTGGAGAGAGAACTAACATACCCAGAGGGGGAGTTAGAAAATAAAAGAGAAGTTGATATTTGAAGTAAGAAATACGCTTACTAGACTAAGTATATTTCGCACAAAAAGCGTTATATATAATAAGGTATAGGTTCAGCAAGAGCCTTACCCGAGAGTAAGAAACCGTACTTATGAGTACATTTATAAACTAAATACAGGTAAAAATGAAACCATTAAAATTTCAACCGCTATTAAAATCCACCATCTGGGGTGGCAGTAAGATTATCACTTTCAAACATCTCGACGTAAAGCAAGAGAATGTGGGAGAAAGCTGGGAAATCTCTGGAGTACCAGGAAATGAAAGCATCGTAGCCGATGGCGAGATGCAGGGCAAGAGCCTCAACGAGGTTGTTGCAGAACGGAAGGGAAGCTTCCTCGGAGAAGAGAACTACAAGCGTTTCGGCAATGAGTTTCCACTGCTCATCAAGTTTATCGATGCCAACCGCAACCTCTCTATCCAGGTGCATCCTAATGATGAAATTGCCAAGAAGCAAGGTAAGGAACGCGGCAAGACCGAGATGTGGTATGCGCTGCCATGCGAGCCGGATGCCAAGCTCTACAACGGCTTGAAGATGCAGATTACTCCTGAGCAGTACAAGGAGATGGTGGAGAATGATACCATCACTGATGCCCTGGCTCAGTATAACGTGAAGGAAGGTGACTGTTTCTTTATCCCAGCCGGCAGAATCCACACCATCGGAACAGGCTGTTTCGTTGTCGAGATTCAGCAGACCAGCGATGTTACCTATCGCATCTACGACTTCAAGCGCAAGGACAAGGATGGCAACTATCGCCAGCTCCACACCAAGGAAGCTGCCGAGTGCATTGACTACACCGTATTGCCAGACTATCGCCAGCACTACACTCCTGCCAAGAACCAGGGTGTAAGCATGGTGCAGTGCCCTTACTTCACCACAGCCGTTTATGATCTCGATGAGCCAATGACGCTGGATTATTCAGAGTTGGACAGCTTCGTGATTCTGATTGGCTTGAAGGGTGAGGCTAAGATTACCGACAACGAGGGTAACGAGATTACTCTGCAGGGCGGCGAAAGCATCGTAGTTCCTGCCTCTACCCAGACATTGAAGGTAGAAGGAACCCTGAAGTTCCTGGAGACATACGTATAAATTTAAAGGTAAAAAAGTAAAAAGCCTTATTTCCGCAAGTAAACCACCAATACAGCGTAAGGTGGGTTGAATGAAAAATATTATCTTTGCAGCCGTTTTAAAATTCGCATAAAATGGAAAGCAAAGAATATTTTGAAAAGGTGATGCAGGACTACAACCAGAACCGAAAGGGACGGAGCCTGCGTAAGTATTGCAAAGATGAAGCAGTCGATTATGACTGGCTCATCCAGTACAAGAAGAACTATCCTTTACAGGAGAAACACCAGGAACCATCACAAGATGCTTTCATACAAATTATCACAACTTTTGGATAAGGTGATAGAGAGATGTTTTAGACATATCGCTATGGGAAGACGCAATTGGCTTCAGACAGGAAGACACTTCTCTGCCCAGAATTTGGCATTTATGTTCGGGTTGTTGGAAAGTTGCAAATTGAATAAAATGAACTTTGGTGAGTACATTGGGGATATCCTTACTCGCATTCTTTGTGGCGAGGAGGTTGATGCCTCGTTCCTGCCATGTGACTATGTTCGCCATTTTGAAGATGGTACGGATGCGGAGGTAACGAAGACATCCCAAGCCGTCGCTTGATTGTAGAATTCGTGGATTATAGTAAATCATAATTACTGGTACGGCTAAGCCCGCTGATAAATAGTTGGGACGCTGTATTGGTGATTTACACTTGGATAAGATTAAAAGAATCACAAATTATAAGTTGTAGAGTAAGTATATGGGATTAGTCTTTACAGTACTTTTTTTATTAGCGTTGTCCGCAATACTTTCCGTATGGTGTCCTGAAAGGTCATCCTCAAAATTATGGTTGGTGGCTTGGACTTGGAGGCATATAGGCAAGCCTGTGCGTGATTATCTTCTTCATAGAGTGACAACTGCAAAGGTTGTCTATAGATATTTTGGGGCTATGATGGCTATAAATGCATCTCCTTTACTCTTTAATGTACTTAGAGTGAATACAGGAAACTTTCTGTTGGAACTTTCTGTAGATTCGTTTAATAGTATTATACTTATTGTTGATATACTTATTACATTTGTTGCCGTAATTTATCTTATATTGCAATTTCGCAAGCCAAATGAAGACTTTATAAAAGGAAACTCAACTGAAGAAATATTAGACGCATTGGCTAACAAGAATGATGAGATTAAAGAATTGTTACCTTTGTATAGAAGTTCCATAGATAAGTTACACCTTAAGGAAGCCTATGAACATTTAGGAGCAATTAGAAAAATTGTGGTTAAGCGTAGTGCTACAGATTATGAATTGCTTGCAACAATAGATTTTCTGATGGGAAAATGTTCTTGCTATATTAAAGGAAATGATGAAAAAGTTGAGTTAGTGAGAGCTTTCGAAGAAATGAAGAAAGCGAACTTGTTTTTGATAGAAATTGTAGAAGAATATATTTATATCAACATAAAAGGGAATGAGAAACAACCAATGATAGATTTATGTCATCAAATCTTGGAAAGAGAGCCTAACAATGCTATGGCTAATGCTGCATTGGTAGTATTGTCAGATGATGCGGAAAATACATATAAGAAAGTTCCTAAGTCAGTATTATCAGAGATTAATTTTCAATTCGTAATATTTTACTATATATTTAATCATTCGGACCAAGAATGGTTAAGTATAGATGATGTTCAGTTGGATATTCCTAAAAACTTAACTTATGATAATTTACGGCAATGGAGTTTCTGCATGTCCGTATATTCTACCAGACTTTTGCGCGAAGGACATTATTTCTGTGATGGTAGGAAAATAACGAAGACGCTACATAATGTTTATGATATAACAAATAGATATAAGGAACTATCTGCTGGTACCGACATAGAAAATATTATTCCAGATGTAGAATTCATGGCCTTGTATTCAGAATTTCTTCTGATTGAAAATAAGGAAAAAAGGAATGAACTAATTTCATCAATGAAAGATTGTGAGCCATCGAAAGAAAATTCGATGCCTTATGTATTGATGTTATTAGAAATGCTTATGATAAACAAGGACTTTGAAGATGCTGCACGAGTTCTTGAAGATCAGAAGGATTGCAAAGATGAAACTTTAGCTTTGGTGGGATTTCTTTTGCCAACAAGAACTTTCGATAAACAATTAGCAGTAAAAGCCTTTGAGCATTTTACGAAGATAAATATCTTGTTGCCAGATATGCATTGTCAACCAATATTGAGTTGTGTAGCTATGTATGCTGGGGACGTTCAGCAATTCAAGAGTTTAAAGATTTTTGAGAATCCAATTACGCAACAGATTTTTGAATATACATTTATGTATTTTTCAACTAGAAATTATGATGTGGAGACTATTAAAACTCTTGCTAAAAAAGCTCCAAAGGAAGCCAAATTTATCTTGGCAAGAATATTAGGTTCCGAAAAACATACAAGTGAAGCTTTGGCTATTATAAAACCATTGATACATGAAGGTGTCTATTCTTTAGAGATGTGTGTGTATCTATCTATAATACGTGAAGATGAAAATTATAAAGATGTTTTCTTTGATGCATTGAAGAAACTTAGGAAAAACGGTTTTACACATGTAAAAGAGTTCTTGGAAGATGAATATTATTTAGCTATAGGTTGTAATGACTTAACTGATGCTGGAGAAGTTATAAGCTTATTGTTTGAACAATATTCGGATAACAATAGTGTATTTTATAATTATCTTTGTTATTTGAACTTAACTAATCAAAATACAACGTTCTCTAAATATGTTTGCAGGGTTTTAAATACAGTAGAAAACGATTCTGTTTTAAATTGTAACTTTTTCACTTTGCTGATATTACAAGGTTTTTACAAGGAAGGGGTGGACTTTTTGTATGGGGCTATTTTACGAACAAAGTCGCAAGAGCTAAAAGACCTGTGGTTCAAATATGTGCACACTCCACATATCTCACCAATTATCAATGAAGAGAAAGACATTGTTGAAAATGGAGACTTTGTTGTGTATGAGGAAAATGGAAAAGTTAGAAGCGAAGATGTATTCATCAATTCTAATACAGAAAAAATGATAGGACATCATGTCGGTGAAAAGGTTGCGTTGGATAGGTTTGGTGTTATATCTACTGCAAGAGTACAACATATTTATAATAAGTATCATTCTCTTACAAGACAAATATACCAAGGTTTGCAACAAGGTCAAAGCAAGAGTATACGTATGTTCACCCTTGATGATTTGAAAGGTGGCGATGGAAACATGTTGACCAACTTGATGATGTTGGCTGGTGGGGTTGACAACAAGAAACGAATTGAAGATTGGGAAGAACGGTATGCAAAAGGTGAGTCTATGCTTATCAGTTTATTTGGCAACAGCAATGCGTATGAGAAGTGCATAAATCGAATGTTTGGAAATGATAGGATATTTTGTTTGCCGTATCAAAACTATGAAAAATGTCCAATAGATGACTATGAGTGCGTGTTGGATATTACGTCAGTAGTTCTTCTAAGTATGCTTAACAAAATTTATGGGGTAACTTTTGATAGAAAATTTATTATTCCACAAGGATTGTTGATTTATTTGCAGCAGACTTTACAAAGTGAGAAAGTTAATCTTCCAAGTTTCATATCGCAAGAAGTAGTAGAAAGATTAAGGTTGAAGACAGAAGTTTCGAAAAGTTTTCATATAGAGATATTGCAATACATACTTGACTGGATTGAAAAATATTCTACTATTGAAGTTGCGACAAAAAAACTGAACCTCAATTTCCAAGAAATCGGTCACTCCTTTTTTGAAATCGAAAGTGAAAGTATGCTCTTGACGATTGATAAGAAGAGATGTTTGATTAGTGAAGATTGGGGACTTATGAAAAAATATGAGAACTTCAAAATTCTCAATACTGAAGCTTTCTTATATCTGTTGAATGTCAAGGAAAAGATAACTGTTTCAAAGTTCTTAGCAGACTTACATTTTGTAGGAGTTAATGTTGACTTAGATTATATGTTTGAACAATACCACAAGAAAGTCAGTAATTATCCTAATACATTTGGGGAATGCTTGGAAGCACTTCGAATTAACGTGTATTTGACAAAGACAGGATTAAACCTTGCCAATAGAATATTAAACTCAACCATAAAACTTCCATCAGACACCTTTGATGTAATGAATATCTTTGGGAAAATATTGGAAGACAAACCTACTGCTTATAGAAAAGACCTAATCCGTCAAATGGAGCAACAGCATGGAGTACATTCTGAATTTATGAAGTATCTGATAGAAACTGTAAAAATGAATAGGCTTTTTTTGATATAAGATAAATTGTAAGAATAATTAAGAATATTTCAGCTCAAAAATGAAAATAGCATTTGTTAACGTTCTGGGTATTCCTAATAACTACGGAAGCTTTGAGTAGTTCGCAGAGTATATCTCTGTGGGCTAGTGAAGAGTGACCATGAGGTTATGGTATATTCTTTTCTTATCACCTTTATAAGGATGATGAGTACAAGGGTGTGAAAATCAAACATATCTGTAGTCAGGAAACTTGGATAGGTGGAAGGCTCGGCTCGTTCTTATACGACTTTATATCGCTAAGGTTGCTTTGAAGCGTGATATGCAGATTTATAAGAAATGCAAACCACTAATACTGCGTAAGGTAGGGTGAATGCAAAATATAATCTTTGCTACAGTTGCTATCTTTTATTGGAGAACTAGCTGTAGTTATCGTTTAATTGTTAAATTAAAAATATGAAAAATCGTAGAACAATTACATTTAATATTGGTGATGAGAACCGTATTGTTGTGGAAGACATCAATAAGGATATCATTAAATCATCCATCTTTTCAGAACCTTATCATTATATCCTTAATGCTTTGGATCATTATTTTGATGCGTTGCCTGATAACAGGGACGATTATTTAAAGGGTAATGATATATGGAGAAATAATGTCTTTGCATTCATTGGTGAGAGAGGTTCTGGAAAGACTTCGTGTATGCGCTCTATTGTGCATCTGCTTGAAGACCCTCGTAGTTCCCAACTGGATAATACGGTTTTAAAGAGTAATTTCTATGCGTTGGATATGATTGATCCGTCGTTTATTGACAGTGAATCGAATATCCTAGGCGTTATATTGGCAACACTTTATAAGAAATTTCTGGATCATTCTCATAATGTAAACGAAGGCTTTAAATTCAAATTGGCTGAATCTTTTGCCAGAGTACAGCATGATTTTAGCAGAATGATGACAGAGAGCGCTATACCTGATGATGATTTGGAAGCATTGTCTTCTTTGTCAGCAGCGGTTGACCTCAGAACCTCTATGTATGAGCTGATAGACAGGTTCATGAAGTATATGGGCAAGGAGAATGCGATACTTCTGATATCTGTGGATGACATTGACTTGCATTCTAGGGATGCTACCAAAATGGTAGAACAGATTCGGAAATATTTGGTCTTGCCTAATGTGCTCGTAGTGATGGCAGTGAAACTTGATCAATTGGCTAAACTTAAGCGATTGCAGTACTCTAGGGAATATTGGGATCAAAAACAGACTTTGAATGATAAGGATCTTGATGAAATGGTGGACCGGTATATCACGAAACTGGTTCCATATAATCATCGTGTATATATGCCGGAGTCTACCTTCTATTGGGATGCAGGATTGCACATCAATCAGAAGGATAATTCTTGCTATCAGTTTGAATCAGTAAGACAGGCTGTTCCGGAACTAATATTCAGAAAAACGAGATACTTATTCTATAACAGTGCTGTCAAGACGAGTTTTATTGTACCGGATAATCTTCGTGAATTACGCCAGATTATCAGACTGCTTGTTGACATGAAGGATTACTGGCAGTATGATGAAAATGGAAAGGTAATAGCTGAGGAATATAATAATAAAGAGATGTTTAAGAAATACCTTTTTGAGAGTTGGATGATGAATCATCTTGATGCTGATTCCCAGAAAGGGATTAAAGAACTTGCTTCCATTTCTGAGGCCATACAGATTAATGCTACTGCTTTACGTATTATACGGGATAAGTTTGAAAAGGATAAGTTTTTTGAGACAAAAGATTCTCTTATCTCAAATATCCTCAATTCCAATAACCAAGTTTATAATATAGCTATAGGAGATGTCCTGGCTATCATTGATTTTGTGGAAAGGAAGGATATTACTTTAGAGCAGATGCATTTCCTTTTTATGATTAAAACCATTTATTCAATGAGACTCTATGAGTTTTATGATGAATATATAGAGGAACTTCATGCTGATAAGGAACTTAATGGAGAAATGTCTTCTGAAAGAGTATTGGCCAGAGGATTATACCAGGACATGAAATTACCGAATTATTTGAAGTTAGTAGGAGGTAGATTTTTCAACACTCGAATGATTGTTGAACTTCCAAAGGGGGCGGATAATCCATACCGTTCTAATCGAGTAATCAATTTGGAGGCATTGAGGGCTTTAATGAAATTGTGTACAGAAAAGCCTGAGACATTGATGCCTATTGAGTTGAGGATGGCAGAAGTATTTATGTTGTGCACTGCCAGAATTTTTAAATCAAAGCATTATTTGCCTCTAAAATATAAAGATTATATAGATTTTACTTATAGAGAATATCGAGAATTAGTGTATGCAGCTTCTTTAACTCGAAAGCCAAAAGGGTATTGGGATATAGGTGCTTTTCTCTTTAATGTTGTTGATATTGAAAGATGTTATCAGAGGTTCGATTATGGTGCAGAGTTTATTGACTTAATGAATCAGTCAGAGGCTTCATTTAGTAATTCTTTATATAATGGCTTCAAGTCATTAACGAAGAGTGGTATCAGAAATATGTCTCCTAAAGATTATCAGGATTGCTGTAATGCTCATCCAACTTTGCCGGTGTCTGAAAATTCAGAATTGCCAGTATTTGATAGACATACATGGCTGTCATGGGCTTGTGTAAGAAATGCTGAGATTTTATGCGATCTTGTTTCCTTCCTGGATGAAGATGAATATAAAAATAGTGGTGATGATGTGAAGATCCTAGAGCGTTTCTTCTTATTGATGTCGCAATATTCCATCTACAGTTATGATAAAACGGGAAATGGTGATGAGGGTGACTATTATCGAATCAACTATCGTTTTGCTAGGCTCGTGATGGAGACCTTGAAGGAGATAAGCAGTTCATATTCTTTAAAGGAAATATTTAAGTTAATCTTTGATGATTTTTCTGCTCCTGATAAGAAAAAATCGGACTATTATGAAGAAAAGATTAAAAAGCTGATGGATGATCATTATAATGAAGTGAATGGTCAGGTTCCTGTTATAACAGCGGATAGGTTGGCGTCTACTTTAACCAAAAGAAAGTGTTCAAAAAGTACATTGATAGAAAAAATACTTAAATTGGATGCTCGATTTAGGAATGAACCTTATCGGAATATGCTGAATGAGGTGTTGCCTATTCCAGGCAAGGAACAAATGTCGGTGGATGATGTGCCTCAAATTCTTGATGCCATCAATAATGGACTAAACGGATTGAACAATGGAAACGCTGAGACAAACACTCAAAACGCTGTTCCAACTCCAGAAGAGTGATAACGTTATTGCTTCTCTATTGAAGGGAAACAGTCATGATGATGTTCATGTGAATCGCCAATGGTTTGTTAGGGCATATCTGGATGACATCAGTCCCATCAGAACCAAGGATCAGGTGGAGGCAATATTTGACTTGTTTCAGTCTAAATGGGCAACGAATGACAATAATATCAAATCTCTGGCATTTTGTCCAAGTAACAGTGTCTTCAATGTATTGCTTCATTTCTCTTCATGTGTGTTGAAGGAATATAAACATCAGCCTGTTTGCAGATATGACGACTTGTTGAGATGGCATGATCTTACTTCCAATCTGGGTGAAGATCTGTTTACGACTTCTTACCTTGCTGCAAAGGATGTTATGCAGGGAGTAAACCGCAGATTTTTTAACTGGAAAGATATCATCAGTCATGACAATGCCGCTCTTGGCAATATCTTTGAAAAGAGAATGATAGATTTGCATTACCATCTTTATGGTTCGATTTTTGTTTTTGACTTAAACTGGTTGAGCTTGATGAATGATGTGATAGATAGGCAGGATAGTTTCAGAAAGATCTTCGATTATCTGAGAGCTCCTCATATTATCAATTCGAGTGAGGTGAGCAACAGTCTGTATAATAAGGTGATGAAAGCAGTTTCTATCAGACTCTTGCTGTTTTGGTATCTGAATCCTGATGTAGATGATGCTTTTGTTGAGAGCTATTATCGTTCGACGATAGCCATGCTCGGCATAGATGAAGACTTACTGATGAACAGCAAGTTGTTGGAACTCTCCTATCGGGTCAATGTGGCTAGAATGATGAAAGGTTATCGTTTTGGTACGCAAGGTAATACGCAGAAGAATATCTTGGATTACGCCATTTCTGCTGACATCATGTTGTCTTCTGCTGGAGAGAGTGAGTATATTTACTCCGTTTTGGCTGGCGAGCGTTTCTTGATGTACAGGATGTTTAAGAGAATCTTTGAAGGTACTGCTGATTCTGGCATGGCAACGCTTTTCTACATATATCTGCTGATTAAAAGTGAATTTAGGAATGAAATTGTACAGTTGAATGATTCTGTCGGATTTGCCAACTTCGCTGATTATCAAGGTAGAAAAGTTCTTTTTCTAAAGGAAAACTCGGCTTATAGTGAAATCGTGTCACAAGTGGCAATTGGCAGTTCTCTATGTGATTCTCAAAAGTATCTGGAGGCTCGTATCTCTCCCAAGGGGAGTAAGGAAGGGCTGCAGAAGACATTAGAAGGAATTGATAAATCTTTAAGAAATGGTAATCTGGCTTCCTGCAAAACCGAAGTTCTGGATAAGAGATATTCCATTATTCTGCATTTTATAAAGAGAAACGATAAAGAAAAACAGAAAGCAGTCCAATTGCATAGGGATTCTTCGCTATATTACCGACATTATGGTTTGAGGAATGAAATCAAAAAGCAGGCTATGGCTCTGAAAAACTGGCTGAAGATGTGTTCTGAATTGGATAAGGATAGTCGAGTTGTGGGTATTGATGCTGCCAGTTCTGAGATAATGTGCCGTCCAGAGGTGTTTGGGCAGGTGTTTCGTTATCTGAAATATTATGTTCCAACTTCTGCATACAACAGTAAGGATAAGGAATTGGGATTTACTTTTCATGTGGGGGAAGATTTCCTGGATATCGTTGATGGTTTGCGGGCCGTGCGTGAAAGCATCTTATTCCTGAATCTGGAGAATAGAGATAGGCTGGGGCACGCTTTGGTACTAGGTACGGATGTTGAAAAGTATTATCGTAAGCGAGGTTATTATATATCAATGTCGAAACAAACCTTGCTTGACAATATCGTATGGCTTTACTTCGAAGGCTCTTGCTGTGACGGATTTAATCGTATTGCCGTTAAACTTAAGGCGTTATATTCCAAATACTTTGATGATATATATGGAAAATGCGAGATCATGGATGGTGATCATGTGTTAACCCCAAACATAGAAGATTACTATAATGCCTGGTTGCTGAGAGGAGATAATCCGGAATGCTACAAGAATCCTCAAAAGGAATATGAAAACAGGCTTACCAGTTATTGGGGTATTTATGCGCTGAACGAGTCGGAGGTTGTAAGTAAAGCCAGGAAAAATATAAAGGCCCGTTTCTTATATTATTTCTATCACTATGATGAATATGTATATAAGGAAGGATGCAAGTGTGATCAAATCAAACTGGATGAGGATTATATTTATGTTATCAGACAGTTGCAGGCAAAATTACTGGATGAGGTTGAAATGAAGCATATCTCGATAGAAACGAATCCTACGTCAAATTATAGGATAGGTGATTTCGAGAGGTATGATGAGCATCCAATCTTGTATTTCTTCAATTACGGCTTGGAACATGAGGGTATTGCACCTCATTCTATCACTGTTTCTATCAATACAGATGACAAAGGTGTTTTCTCTACATCTTTAGAGCGTGAATTCTCTGTAATGGCTGCTGCTTTAGAGAAGAAGTCTTTGGTTGAGAAGGATGGAAATTCTCCAAGGAGAATTTATGACTGGTTGGATAGAATCCGTGAGATGGGATTTGAAATGAGGTTTGATAGATGAGAATAATACGGTTTTTTAATTATTAAGGTGGAGCAATGAAACAAATTCGATTTTTGTCTAATAATGCATGTAAGACCAAGGAGGTTTCAGAGATATTGAAAACTTTAGATGTTGACGTTATCCCGATTGCAAGGAAAATAGAAGAGCTTCAAACGGATAACGTCAATCATTTGGTTAAAGAGAAGGCATTAAAGGCTTTCAAGATGATCGGACGTCCGCTATTTGTTGAACATACCGGTCTGTTTATTGATAAGATTAATCAACTGCCTGGAGGTTTGACACAGGTGTTTTGGGATAAACTGCAAGCGGATAAATTTGCAGAACTCTTTGGGGCTGATGTCGGAGAATCCAAGGCCAAGGCTATTACTACCATTTGTTATATTGATGGTAAGAATACCCATATTTTTGATGGAGAGGTAGAAGGGAGTATCATTTCTGTTCCGAAGGGAGATCGTAATTTCCAATGGGATTGCATATTTGTTCCCAATGGTTGCGATCTGACTTTTGCAGAGATGGGTGCTCGCAAAAACGACATCAGTATGAGAAAGACCGCATTACAGAAATTTGCTGATTTTTTGAAACAATAGCCATATGAAGTATATAGAAGAACTTAAAGAGGCCATCAGGCGAAAAGATGTTATTCTCTTTGTGGGTGCCGGAGTGTCCAAAAACCTGGGACTTCCAACTTTTTCAGAGTTGATAGATGAGGTGGCCAATCTTATTGGTTATGATCCGGAAATATTCAAGACTCTATCCAATTATCAGTCTTTGGTTGAATTCTACTATCTCAAGCGGAAGACTATTGGAGATCTGAGAAGTTACATGGACCAAAAATGGCACAATATTGATGAAGCTAAACTGGATGCTACGTCTATTTATAAAAATATTGTTGATTTGAACTTCCCTATTATCTATACTACCAATTATGATAGTTGGATAGAAAGAGCCTTTAAGCATTATGGAAAGGAATATTGCAAAATCGTTGGTGTGAAGGACTTTATTGATATAAAGGAGGACGTGACCCAGATTGTCAAGTTTCATGGTGATTTTTCTGATGACAGTTCTATAGTGCTCACAGAAAGTAGCTATTTTGAACGTTTGGAGTTTAATTCTCCTCTGGATATCAAACTCAGGTCTGATATGCTGGGTAAAACCATTCTTTATATTGGATATAGTTTGGAAGACATCAATATGCGCTTCCTGTTATACAAGCTTTCGAAGATTTGGGAGAAATATAAGGATATTCGCCCAGCTTCATACATCTTCCTGACCAAACCTAATGAGGTGGAAGAGAAAATATTGGAATCCAGAGGTGTAAAGCCTATTGTTTCCGACTATGATAATCCTGGTGAAGGATTGACTCATTTTCTGGATGAGTTGGTAAAGTAGTGATTGCTCTTTATTGGAATCACATTATCTACCACATTCTTCATCATGTATAGATTTATTTTGGGGACATTTGTCGCAGATAGATGAAAATTATAAAATGTAAGGATTATGCAGACATTTTTCGATAATATGTTCAAGGTACTTAAAATGACTGCCAATAATGAGCAGCAGAAAGATTTGGCGTCTTTGGCGATTTGCAAGAATAATTTGGATGCCATTACTGACTTGCAAAGTCTCCGACAGTATTGCATGAAGATTGGCGATTTACAACATGCTGAAGAGATTAAACAAGAAATTGTCAGATGCCAGAATGAAATTGCCAAAGAAGTGGCAGAGAAGATATTAAGAAGTAGGAATAATACATAGTAGAAATAACAGATACATGGGCGGACGGCTCCCTCTCTCCTTTTTATTTAAGCTACTTTTTGGAGATGGAACTTAGTAGCCCGTTTTTAAATATTTTTTAAGCCCTTCTTCAAGGCAGAGGCTGATTGTGGTATCTCTATCTTGGTTAATTCTCTTTGTATTGATTGGTGCATTCCTTTGGAACATGCTAATCTTTTGGAAAAGGATACGAAACATGATGAGGTGTTCTGATATTCATACTGGGAAGCTGGCTCAACAGTTTCTTCATCAACTATGCTAAGGAGAGCGTTCATATAGAGAAGCAGACTGCCAGTCTGTATCTCGCCTTTGGCGGAATGGGGCTGTTCTTTATCGGGCGACTGGCTGGTGGTGTCATCATGAATTATATCCAGCCAAGGCTGGTACTGCTGGTCTGTTCCCTGCTCGCCTTTGTCGCAACGGGTATTGTGGTGGTATGTAGCGGAACCTTATCCCTTATTGCCTTCTTTGCCCTGTATCTGGGAGAGAGTATCATGTTTCCGACTATCTTCTCATTGGCATTGAGGGATGCGGGTACAAAGACCAAACTTGCCTCTTCATTGCTTATCATGACGATAGTGGGTGGTGCGGTTGCTCCTGTAATCATGGGGTATATTGCGGATACTACGGGGAGTATGGCGATTGCCTTTCTCATACCGCTGGTTTGTTATGGGGTGATAGGAGGGTATTCTGCAATGCCTAGAAACTCTTCGACTGGTGTCGGGAGAGGCTGAAAGAGTAATGAATACAGAAGTTACTACTCTACTCTTAAATGCATTTGTTTTAGGGGTTTAGTTGTTCTTTTTACTTAAAAATAAAAAGAGATATGAGATTAATAGGAATACATATAGATCAAAAAAATATTCATCCTTTTATTCGTAAATCACTTAAAGATGAATGGTATCCTTTCTGTCGAGGCATTGCTTATCCAATTCAAAAACAGAATGTTATGGACAGCCTTGACGAAACGATGGATGGACTTTATCAGGTGAGAAGCACCTCTAAGATAAAAGTCTCAATCTCGTGTATAGTAGGAAAAAATGGTTCTGGCAAGTCTTCTTTGTTGGATCTCATGTATGCCATCATCAATAATTTTGCGTTCAGTCATCTACTAGAGACTGTAAAACAATATAGTGTAAAACTGTATGCTGCTAAAGGCGTTTACGCCAGTTTGTTTTATGAACAGGATAGTAGGATATTCGAGATTCGTTGCGAAAACATCCATACAGATTTATATGCCGACGGACAACTTGTTAGTTGCGCTGGAGTAAATGTAAGAAAGATATTGCATGATTTTTTCTTTTATACCATAGCACTTAACTATAGTCTGGTATATCACCATTACAGCGTAAGGTTTTAACACATTAAGTATTTACCTTTGCATC
>ENA-UOOC01000356-UOOC01000356.1-human-gut-metagenome-genome-assembly--contig:-C48old-NODE-356-length-48752-cov-6.582233_pt1 | contig 48752 bp, 47 predicted proteins | sample MGYA00242469_ERZ724016 | MGnify/ENA metagenome assembly ERZ724016 | reverse complement strand
AAATTTACACAGAAGAAACAATCCCCGAAACATGGACGCCGGAAGAAGTACGGAAGTTGCTCTCCGCTGTGGATCGAACAAACCCGATAGGAAAGCGGGATTACGCCATGATATTGCTTGCTGTCCTTTTAGGCATGAGAGTCGGAGATATCTGTGCGCTAAGGTTTAAAGATATAGACTGGAAACGAAGGATAATCAGTTATACACAACAAAAAACCGGGAAGGCCAATACGCTACCGCTTTTGCCGGAGATTGGAGAAGCCATCATAGCGTACATTAAAAACGGACGTTTGGAATCCCCAACCGATAATGTGTTTGTAAGGCATCTTCCTCCGTATGGCGCACTAACCACAGGCAGTGCGCTGTCCCTCAGTATTAAACGATATATGCGATATGCGGGTTTAGAGATGAAGCCTCGCAAAGCGGCACATGCGCTGCGACATACACTGGCCAGCAATCTTCTTTGCGACGGAATTCCGCTTATGACCATCTCCAATATTTTAGGGCACTTCAATACGCACACAACGTCAGGATATACAAAAGTGGATATTTCTGCGTTGCGTAAATGCGCCTTATCCTATGGCAGAAAGGAGGTGGCGGAATATGAGTGTACAGCGATTATTGGATGAATTCCTGGCTGAGCGGCACGCACTCGGATTTGTGGCTAATACGGACGAGCATATTCTACGGCGGTTCTTAAAGGATTTTGTCGAACCTGAGACCGGAGAAATCGAGTTTACCAAGGAATATGTACTTAACCATGTAGGGCACAGACCGAACGTGCAAACAAACACGGTGCTCCGGGATGTATGCGCGATAAACTGCTTTCTGGATTTTGTAATACGAAAAGGTTATACGGCATACAAGATCCCGCAGCGATCACTGCCAAAGGAGATCAGGAACTTCAAAGCATATATCTTCACAGATGATGAGATCAAACGCATATTGAACTCAGCCGATAATATTGCGTTTTCTGAGCACAATCCGTTTAGACATCTTCAGCTCCCGGTCATGTTCCGTATTCTCTTTAACTGTGGGCTTCGCATTTCGGAGCTGCTTGATCTGCGCAGGCTGGATGTTAATATGGATGAGCGCGTCTTTACGATTCTGGATGCAAAGTTTCACAAGAATCGGCTGGTTCCATTTTCTGACGCCGTAGCTGAATCGCTGGAAGTTTATTTGTGCAATATGCCCCCTGCAACGGAGGACTCATATCTTTTCCCCAGCTTTTCAAATGAGAATGGCAGATATGGATATAGCTGGATTCATAATCAATTTCGATTTCTGCTCCGCCTTGCGCACATTCCATATGGAGGAAAGGGTAAAGGCCCCCGTCCACACGATACCCGTCACACATTTGCGGTACACTGTTTGAATAACTGGGTGTTTTCCGGGGAAGATCTTACATCTGCGCTACCTGTCCTTTCCAGATATCTTGGACATGTGGGGTTGAGCGGTACTCAAAAATACCTCCAGCTAACCGCTGAAATGTATCCGACCGTTGTTCGTGAAGTGGAATCTCGATTTGGGAGTTTGATCCCTGCCGTGGAGGGCGCAAATGAAACAGTCTGATCTCTCGCTGTTCCTAACCAGATATCTTACCCACTATCTTCCGGTACAGAGAAATTTGAGTGGCAATACGATACGCTCATATCGGGACACTTTCAAGCTGCTTCTCACTTTTTGTAGGGATATGAAGGGTTATGATATTGCCAAACTAAATATTGCAAAGCTAAACAAAAAGTGCATCGAGGAATTCTTGCTCTGGCTAACCGACGCAAGGAACGCTTCGCCTTCCTCATATAATCAACGGTTATGCGCCATCCACACATTTTTCAGCTATGTCATGGCCGAAGCCCCAGAGTTCATGGAGCACTGTGTACAAATTTTGAAGATTCCGAGCATGACAGCGCCTGCTCCGCCTGCGCAATATTTGACAGCAGAAAATTTGAAACTGATTTTATCAATGCCGGATACATCAATGCCTAAAGGCCGTCGCCATCTGACATTGCTTACTGTGCTATACGACACAGCTGCCCGTGTCAGCGAACTCACTGATATTTGCGTCAGAGATGTGCGACTGGACTATCCACCTGTTATTACATTGCATGGTAAGGGCGGAAAAATCCGTTCGGTACCGATAATGAAACAAACGGCAGAGCTGCTAAAGGAATACTTTACCGAAAACCGAATCCACCCTCGTATTCATGCCGATATGCCGTTGTTTCACAATTCACGCAGGATAAAACTGACCCGCTCCGGTATCACCTATATCGTCCAGAAATATGTAGATATGGCCAGCACACAAGCTATGGATATACCAGTAAAAGTTTCTCCTCACATATTTCGGCACACAAAAGCGATGCATTTGGTGCAGGCAAATATCAATCCAGTCTACATTAAGGACTATTTAGGACATGCTGATATTTCGACTACGCAAATCTATGCACGCGCAGACAACGAGGCAAAACGAGCCGCCTTGGAAAAAGCAGCTGAACAACTCAACCTACCAAAGACGGTTCCTTGGGAACAGGATGCCGAGTTGATTGAATGGTTATCTTCGCTCGGCCGATAAAACTTAAAAAATATTATGCACAGAGAAACAGAGCAAACTGCCCTGTTTCTCTGATATTTATGGAGGTGAAATGCATAATTGATTTCTGTTCATAATGTACCCGGCCTGCTATCGCATGATCAAGGGAAAACCTTCTCCGTCATCCTCGATACGCTTTGCGAATTGGGGTACGGCGTGGAATGGGCTGTGCTTAACAGCAAGGATTACGGAGTCCCACAATCCCGGCGCAGGGTGTTCATTGTCGGATATCTTGATCCCGGATGCGCCGGAAAAATACTACCTGACCGAGAAGCAAACCCAGCGGCTCTTGTACGGGTCGCAGGCCATAAGCAGGGATACACCGTCTACGACCCCCAGGGCTTAGCCTGTACCCAGACCGCCATGACCGGCGGCCTTGGGAAAGGCTGCGGCCTGTACCTTGTGGGCTTCAACCGCAAGGACGGTATCACAGGGGAGCTCACCGAGGCCCACACCCTGCAGGCCGGGAATTTCCGGGGGCTCAACAGGAACCAAACCCAGAATGCCGTTTTTGTTGATCTTTGCGCCGGGAACCCCCAGGTGACGGAGCAGGCCCGCTGCGTCACCGCCGACTATGGCAAGGCCCAGATGTCCAACCGAAAAGGTGAGCTTTCCGGCGTATTCCAAGCAGACCCCAGCCAGGATGATCCTCTGCTCATAAAGGAAGCGACAAAGCGTGGATACAAGGAGGCATATGACGGGGACAGCGTGTATCTGGGCTACCCCACCACCAACAAGCGCCGGGCCCGCGTGGGAACCGCCTTCGCCCATACCCTGGACACGGGCAGCTCCCAGGGCGTGGTATTAAAAGGCCGTATCCGCCGCCTCATGCCCCGTGAGTGTTTCCGCTTGCAGGGCTTCCCCGAAGATATGATCGACCGGATGCTGGCCGTCACCTCGGACGCCCAGGCATATAAGCAGGCGGGCAACTCCGTCACCGTGAATGTAGTGGAAGCTATCGGCAGGCGGCTCCGGGCCGTAGAGGAGGAACTGAAAGCAGGCGCCGTCCATGAGTGAGATCACCATCAAAAACCAGTGCTTCGGGCTGGAGGACGAGATGACCGGGATCACCCGTGAGCAGGCGGCAAATGCTCTTGCAGAACTCTTCGGGACGCAGGCAAGGTATATCGGCGGCGGGTATGGCAAATGGACCGTGAAAGACCTGGAGGGGAAAACATGGACGCTCATGAGCGACTCCAGCATCACTACGGAGCGCAAAGTAAATGGAAAATATGAATATGCAAGCAATTCATCCTATGAAGTAGAAATGGTCACCCCCAAGCTCACATTTGAGGAAATCCCTAAGCTTCAGGAAGCGATTCGCACTCTGCGCCGCGCCGGAGCCAAGGTGAACGACAGCTGCGGCATCCATATCCACATCGATGCTGCCAACCACAACCGGCAGAGCCTCAAAAATCTCATGTCCATCATGTTTTCCAAGGAAGATATTCTCTTCAAAGCCTTACAGGTCAACGAGGGCCGAGCGCGTGATTATTGTCAGAAAGTGCGTGAACCCATGCTCACAAAGGCAAGGAAGCTGTCAGCGGATGAAACGAAAGACCTGACCCGGCTGGAGAGCATTTGGTACGAGGGCAACAACGGTTCATATGAGCATTACAACTGGACACGGTATTACGCTCTCAATCTGCATTCCGTATTTTATCGAGGCACGGTGGAATTCCGCTGCTTCAACGCCACCCTCCACGCAGGGATCGTAAAGGCGTATGTCCACCTGTGCCTCGCCATGTCCGCCCAGGCCATCGCCCAGCGCAGCACGGTCATGCGCAGGACGCAGTCGGATAACGAACTGTTCACCTTCCGGGTCTGGCTGGTACGGATGGGGCTCAACGGTGAGGAATTCAAGAATACCCGGGATCATCTCCTTGCCCATTTGGAGGGCGACAAAGCATGGCGCCACGATAAGGACAGCTATGAAGTAAACAAAAAGAAAAAGAAGAAACGAGAGATGGAGAGGTGAGAATGTGCAGATACGCATAGAAAATGATGTGTACGAAGGGACGCCCATGGAGATCATGGAGCAGCTCTTTGAGGGCTCCTTTGATCAGGAGCAGTTCCCCAATATCGAGTCATATATCCGCTATCAGTGCAGGAACTTCACCCGCATGACGGACATCCCCTGTCAATATGAGCGGGATATCCATGTCCAGGCAAGGGCGTTCCTTACGGCCCTTGCCGAGATCGATGCGCTGGAGGTACTGGAAGATGCGTGACGAACGCCTGTATTTTGCCTACGGGAGCAACATCAACCTGACCCAAATGGAGTACAGATGCCCGGACGCCACCCCCCTAATGCCGGTAATGCTCCATGGATATGAGTTAACCTTCCGGGGTGGCGGCGTAGCAACGGTGATCCCCAAGAAAGATGCGGTTGTCCCCGGCCTCCTGTGGTCGATCACCCCAAAGTGTGAAAAGAGCCTGGACCATTACGAAGGATTTCCTAACTTTTATCACAAAGCCGATATTGCAGTGAGCGACCCCGAAACGGGAAAAATCTACTATCCCATGATGTATGAGATGGACGAACGGTACTGTGATCCCGCCTTGCCCTCCTTTTCCTACTTCGGCGGCATTGCGGAGGGCTACCGGCAGAACGGCATGGATACCCGTCTGCTATATGACGCCCTATATAAAACGGAGCGACAGGTGGAGGAACTGTATGGGAAAAGTATGCGGGAATCTTTCTCTGCGCAGGAAAAGCCCGGCCCCCGGAAGAACAAATCCAGGGGCCGGGAGCGGTGAAGAAGGCGGCAAACCCTATTTTCCGCTTTTGAAGCTGCCGTTACCAGGGAGCCGGGAAAGCAGTATCGACCGGGTCTTCTTATACTCCGGCCCTATGAATCCCAGCTTCAGCAGGAAGCAACGCATGGTATACTTGGGATTATCGATATCGTCCTGTGCCTTTGCCGTGACCCGCACCTGTTCTTTGGCCGTTCTATAGAGTGCATACAGGAGATTGGTACAAGCTAAAAGTTCCTTTTTCTCAGGCTCTGAATCGTAAATATCAAAGTTGAGGTACTGCTCCCCTTCGGTATAGGCAAGCCTTTTTACGCCAAGGGCCGCCATGATTAGGCCACCCTTGGCAGCAAGCAGCTTATCGAGGTTATCCCTGGTTCGGGCATTGAAATCCTGTGCGGGAATGGGGATGATAAATTCTTCCCCGGTGGACTCCGTCTGTTCAAGTTCCTCCTGTATGGCCGCTTCCTGCTCTGGCCGGAACCCGGCCTCCGCCAGCTTATCAAGCAGCACCATATGATCCACTCCCTCCGGGATATCCAGCACCCCATCCTTATCCAGCAGGCCTCCGCCAACCTCAAAGCAGAATGTAGGAGCGCCCAGATAGCGCACCTCCGCATTCATCGCTTCGCCCAGCGCATTGGCCAGCGTTCTGCGCTTTCCGTTTTCCAGCACGAACCTAAACTTCATAGTCAAAACCTCCCGAATATGTGATGTACCATTCATCACTCTTCGGAGTGTGGATTGCAAGCGTTGTGCGGGAAAAGCCCCAAACTGTCTGTGAATTGGGGGTTCCCTTGTGGCATGCGTGAGGGTATTGTTGCCTTGAAAGGAAGGGTGACAGTACATGAAAAAAGCAAAAATCATCTTGATCGCTGCAAGTGCGGTAATGCTGCTGACCGGCTGCATGAGCCGGGAGGAAACGGAAGCCCTGTCCGCATGGACGGTGGAACGATATACGGCCCAGGCTATGGCGGTGCAGGAAAGGGCCTCATGGCGGGAAGAACAGGATAAACCTGAGATCGAGGAACTCCAAATCAAAGAACTGACCGGGCCATCCTCCGCACCTGTACCTGTATCCACGCCGGAGCAGGCGGAGGCAGACCAACAGGAAGTGATGCCAGAGGAAGCAGAACCAAGGGAAGCCGAACAGCAGGAATCGCTGCCGGTCATGGAGATGGTCAGCAGCTCAACGGTATCCGAGCCAAGCTCTACGCCTGCGGAAAAGGTGGTAAGCGCCCCGGCTGAACGAACCCCGAACCCGGAGATTGAATGGCCATACCCCCAAATCACTTGCCCACCTGAACCAACATCGGCTCCAAAGATCGAATGGCCTTATCCCGCCATCACCTGTCCGCCCGAACCAACTCCTACGCCCCAACCGGGATGGCCGGAATCAGCCGCACCCACGGAGCCTGAACCAACGCCGGTACCCACTGAAGCACCCACGGAGCCAGACCCTACACCGGCGCCGACCCCTGAGCCGGGGCCTGTGGAAACACCCCCGGCCAAGCTGGAACCAACGCCCACTCCGGCAGGCGGATATGCCGCCTGCTCCTGCGGAGCAACGCTCACCCCAGATGAACTGATACCCCACATGAAAGCCCATGCCATAAACGGCGAGGACCACAGCTACATAGCCTACTAACATCAAACCCTCAAGGGCCTGCAAAACTGCGGGCCCTTTCTATTTGCTCTTTTCCCCAATTCAACTACAAAAAGAAAGGAATTTCTGCATGAAAACAATGTCGAAGCAAATGATCAGTTTCCTCCTTGTCATCCTTTTGTGCTTCTCTGTGCTGCCCGTGCCTGCACTGGCAACGGCAGGAGAAGCGGTTGCGGACGATCCGCAGCAGACAGAAGAATTGCAGCAGGAAGCGAACAGCGACGCCCCGGAGGATACGGAAAGCCCTGCGGTGGAACCCCCACCCACGCCGGAGCCTACGCCTGACTCGGAGCCTACACCGGCACCCACACCTGCGCCTGACTCTGAAGGCACTGAGGAAACATCCGTAGAAGCGGAATCCCCGGATGCGCAGGACGAACCGCAGGAAACGCCCACTCCCACGGAGCAGGAGGAAGAACTGCCCCCTTATGTAGACGAAGCGGAGGAACTCTTGCCTGTGGAAGAAATCCCTGAAACGGCGGAATCTCTCGCCACAGAGGAACCCCTGGCGACATCGCCCGGCCTGCATATCCAGCCGGTACTGACCGCCGTGGTGGATGAGCCTCTCGTGAAGGTGGTGTATCAATATGGTAGCGGGCTGCAGATTGCAACCCCCAGCAATCTCGCAGTTTCCTCCAGCCATTCGTATTATACCCTCGGCATGGTGAATGGGGACAGCATGGAGATCACCGCAAACCATTTCCCCGGTGAGATTCCCACCAACGCAGAAAACCTCACTGTCCTGCTGGACGGCAGCATGGATGTGACTATGGATGCGGAATATGATCCTTCTACCGGCAAGCTGTATTTGCCTGCCCGGTATATGGGCCACAGGGTAACGGTAACCTGGACGCTGGAAGAAAGCAGCATTACGGATATCACCATCTCCGCTCTGGTCAATGTATATGAGGGCGGGATGTTCTCCGAGCAGACCCATGCCCTGACCCTTCCTTCCAATGCTTTGGAGATCGCCATTCCCCTGGAATATGGCAGTAACCCCGTAGTTTCGCAGAACGGAATCGACCTCCCGGAGAGCGCCTATTCCATTGAAGATGGCGTCCTGTACGTACAGGCTTCGCCTCTGGGCGGTGATCTTGCGGTCACTGCATATCTGGAAGCACCTCAGATGCGGATGTTCGCCATGCGCAGCACCAGCAGCTATCCCACCCAGGTGGTACATACCCGTAGCGCAGATCAAATCTGGTACGGTTATTACACATCGTATTACACCGCCAACGGCAACACGGCATTCTGCCTTGACCCCACGGTCAGTGGCCTGAACGCCGGTACCTACGATATCGACTACTGGATCACCGACACCAATGATTTCCTGGTAAAGTGTTGTTACTACCTCTACGGCGGCCCCGGTTACGACTATGTCAAACAGGTGTTTGCCGAGCCTGACGCTCTATGGGCCTACGGCATGTGCCATGCGGTGGCCTCATATGGTTACATGGGCAGTCTGGACGCTTTCAAGGGTCTGGACGATACCCTCACCGGGCAGCTTGTTCAGGTGGCCAATATCGTAAACTCCCTGCCTGCCGTCCCGTCCGGTTTTGCAGCCTTTGTGTACAATTCCAGCTCTTCCTCCAACCAGCCCCTCATCGGCTGGCAGTATAACCCCTCCTCATGGGAACCCGATCCCTGGGAGCCTGAGCCCGAACCGGAGCCCGATCCCACGGGCAGCGTGGCGGTCAGGAAGGTATCCGCGGATACCAACCTGACGGACGGGAACCCCTGCTACAGCTTGGCAGGCGCTGTGTTCGATGTGTATGCCGGTTCCAGTCGTGTGGGAAGCATCACCACCAATGCAAACGGTTATGGCAGCCTGTCGGGATTGCCCGTAGGCTCCGGGTATTCCATCGTGGAGCGCACCCCGCCCACGGGCTTTGCAGGAACCAATCAGGAGTACAGCTTCACCATCTACGAGGACGATACCACCACGGTGACGGTCAGCAATATCCCCCAGAACGACCCCACCACTATCATGGTGCGCAAGCAGGACGCCGACACCGGCAAAGAAGAGCCCCAGGGCGGCGCCGGGCTTGAAGGCGCACAGTTTACTGTCAAGTATTACAAGGGCAGCTATTCCAGCGCCAGCGCGCTCAGCGGCGCAACCCCTGCCCGAACCTGGGTCATTGAAACAGATGAAGATGGTTTTGCCATGCTGCACCCGGATTACCTGGTGAGCGGGGACGCCTTCTACTACAACAGTGCGGGAACCATCGTGACCCTGCCCTTGGGCACGGTGACCATCCAGGAAACCAAAGCCCCGGAGGGGTATCTCATTAACAGTGAACTGTTCATCCGGCAGATCACGGCCTCCGGCAGCATGGAATCCGTTGAAACCTACAACGAGCCCATCGTAAAGGAAAATGTGATCCGCGGCGGCGTTTCCGTAGAAAAATGGGACGCTCAGCTCAACAAAAAAGGCGCTGCCCAGGGCGACGCCACCCTCGCTGGCGCTGTGTTGGAGATCGTAAACAAGAGCGACAGCAGCGTGGTGGTTGGCGGCAAGACCTATGGCCCAGGTGCTGTGGTGCATACCATGACCACGGACGTCAACGGTGCTGCTTCCACCGCCAACAATCTCCTGCCCTACGGTGAATATGAGATCGTGGAAAAGACCGCGCCTACAGGATATCTGAATACCGGCACGGTAAGGCGCTCCTTTGAAATCCGCACCAATGGCGTGGTCGTGAACCTGACCACAGCGGACACCGCAATCAAGAACGATGTGATCCGGGGCGGCGTTTCTGTTGAAAAGTGGGATATGGAGCTTGACCGCAACGATCCCCAGGGAGATGCAACCCTTTCCGGCGCTGTATTTGAAATCTATAACCGCAGCAAAGCTGGCGTAGTAGTCAGCGGCAAGGAATACGCTCCCGGCCAGGTAGTGCATACCCTGACCACAGGCGAGGATGGCTCGGCCTCTACGGAGAATGACCTCCTGCCCTACGGTACATACGAGATTGTGGAAAAGGTCGCTCCCACAGGCTACCTCAATACCGGCGTCATCCACCGTACCTTTACCATCCGCGAGAATGGCAAGGTTGTGGAGATGACCTCTGCGGATACCGCCATCAAGAACGATGTCATCCGCGGCGGCGTAAAGATCGAAAAATGGGATATCGAGCGCAACGAAGCAGCCTTAAAGCAGGGCGACGCCACCCTTGCCGGTGCAGTTCTCGATATCTACAACACCAGCAAGCATCTCGTGCTGGTAGATGGTGTAGAGTACGCCCCCGGCGAGATCGTGCTGACCCTGATCACGGACGAGAACGGATATGCTTCCACGGCGGCGGATGTTTTGCCCTACGGATCATATGAGATCGTGGAACGCACCGCTCCTGTCGGCTACCTCAACTCCGGCGTGATCCGCCAGGGCTTCCGCATCCGGGAGCATGGCGTCATCGTCAGCATGACTACTGCAGACAAGGTGATTAAAAACGAAATTGTGCGCGGCAATGTGCTGATTGAAAAGTGGGACAACGAAATCGGTGAGCACAGGGCCCAGGGCGGCGGAACGCTGGAAGGGGCTACCTTTGAAATCGTGAACCGCAGCCTGGACAGCGTGCTGGTGCAGGATACCCTCTACGCACCCGGCGAGGTGGTCTACACCACGGTAACCGATGAAACCGGAACCGCATATACGCCTGAATTTTTGCTCCCATATGGCACTTTTGAGGCGCGGGAAATCTCGCCTACCCTGGAAGGCTACCTCTCCACAGGCGTTCTTTCCCGCTTCTTTGAGATCAGGGAGCATGGAAAAACCGTAATGATGGATACGGCGGAAACCGCCATCCGCAACGATCCTCTCCGCGGCGACCTCAAGGGCGTCAAGATCGCGGACGGAACCGCACAGCGGCTGGCTGGGGTACCGTTTAGCATCACCTCCAAGACCACGGGAGAATCCCATATTGTTGTCACCGATGTAAACGGCGAGTTTTCCACCGCCAGCGAATGGAACCCTCACAGCCAGAACACCAATGCCGGTCAGACCGACAGGGACGGCGTATGGTTCGGGGAACTGGATGTGCTGGATGACAGCAAGGGCGCGCTCCTCTACGATGACTACATCATTGAAGAACTGCCCTGCGAGGCCAACGAGGGCTTCGAGCTGCTCTCCTTTGAGGTGTCCGTGTATCGCCATAACACCGTGATCGACCTGGGTACCCTGACGGACGATTATATCCCCATCCCCGAAATCTTCACCACCGCGTTGGAAAAGGAAAGCATGGGCAATACGGCGTATGCCGCCGAGAAGGTAACCATCGTGGATACCGTCTACTACAGCGGGCTGAAGGCCGGAACCGAGTATACACTCAAGGGCGTTCTCATGGACAAGGCCACTGGGGAACCCCTCATGGTGGGCGAAAATCAGGTGACGGCGGAGAAAACCTTCCGTGCCACCGGGGAGTCCGGCAGCGCCACCATGGAATTCACCTTTGACGCTTCCGCTCTCAAAGGAAAGGCTGTGGTAGTCTTTGAAAACCTCTATCTGGAGGATAAAGAGGTCGCCGCCCACGCCGACATCGAGGATGTGGATCAGACCATCATCTTCCTGAACCCTGAGATCGGGACCACGGCAACCGGGAAAAATGGCGAAAAGACGCTGGATGCAACGGCGGAAACCGTGATCGTGGACACCGTAGCATATATGGGCCTGCAGCCCGGCCAGGAGTACACCCTGAAGGGGCAGCTCATGGACAAGGCTACCGGCGAAGCGGTTCAGGTTGACGGCCAGCCCGTCACGGCAGAAACTACTTTCACCCCTGAATCTTCGGACGGCTCCGTCACGGTAACCTTCACCCTCAACGCCATCGCCCTGAAAGCCAAGAGCGTGGTTGTTTTCGAAAGCCTGCTGCACAACGGCAGGGAGATCGCCATCCATGCGGACATCGAGGATGAAGGTCAGACGGTCAGCTTCAATGAACCGAAGATCGGAACAACGGCAACCGGGCCGAATGGCGAGAAGGAACTCTCCCTCTCCGCAGCCGCAACCATTGTGGATACGGTGAAATATGAAAATCTCGCCGTAGGTCAGGAGTACACCCTCAAGGGAACCCTCATGGATAAGGCCACCGGCAAGCCTGTGCTGGTAGGCGAAAAAGAAGTCACCGCACAGACTACCTTCACCCCGGAGCAGGCGAACGGAACCGTGGAGGTAACCTTCACCTTTGACGCTTCCTCTTTGAAAGCAAAAGAGGTTGTGGTCTTCGAGCGCCTCTATATCGGGGATGCGGAGATCGCTGTTCATGCGGATATTGAGGATAAGGATCAGACGGTCAGCTTCACTGAGCCGAAGATCGGAACCAGCGCCTCCGGCCAGGATGGTGAGAAGCAAATCGCCATCTCAAAGACGGCTGCCATCATCGACAAGGTGAAATACGAAGGGCTGACCGTTGGCGAGAAGTACACCCTCAAGGGCACTCTCATGGACAAGGCCACCGGCAAGGCGCTCCTCGTTAACGGCAAGGCGGTCACTGCTGAAACCACATTCACCCCTGAAAAGGCGGATGGTTCCGTAGAAGTGACCTTCACCTTCGATGCTTCCGCTCTGAAGGGCAAGGAAATCGTAGTGTTCGAGCGCCTCTATATCGGCGAGAACGAGATCGCAAGCCATGCGGATATCGAGGACAAAAATCAGACCGTCAGCTTCACCGCATACGCCATGAAGCTTACCAAGATCGACAGGGCCACCAACAAGCCCTTGGACGGCGCAGAGTTTACCCTCTACGGGGAGGACGGCAAGGAGATTAAGCTCACAAAGGATAAGGATGGGGCCTACATCCCGGACGAAAAGGGCAGCGCCATCATCTCCACGGTGGACGGCGTGGCCATCATTAAAGATCTGACCGATCAGAAGTATACCCTTCGTGAGGTGACCGTCCCCAAGGGATATGTAGGCTATACCGAGCCCATCCCATTTGAGATGGAGCCAAGGGATACGGAAAAAGACCCCTTCCCGGTCACCGTCTACAATTCTCCAGAAGGCCACAAAGAAGGTAGTGGCGCCAAGACCGGGCGTGACGGCCTGCCCATGTGGGCGCTATATGGCGGAATCGGTCTGCTGGCGCTTGCCGCAGGCGTGGGCGTCCTGTATCTTCGAAAGAGAAAAATGAACTAAGCCATTGACCCAGGGGGGAGCGTAAGCTCCCCCTTTCCTCATATAAGCGAGGTGATCGGAATACGAAAAGTGATGATTTTGAGCCTGGGGCTGTTTGCGGTTGCGGGCTCTCTACTGCTCTATTTTCTCATATCTCACGGAAAAGCCCAGAAGGAATCGGAAGAATACATCGATATCCAGGAAACATATACCGCTGTTCTGGAAGCTGTTTCTCCCGATCCTGAAACACATATCGTGCTGCAGGAAGCCGAACCATCCCTGCAGCTGCCCTACATTGCGGCGGATTTTGCAGGGCTCCGGGAACTGAACGAAGATACCATCGGCTGGATCGCCATTCCCGATACCCCTATTTCATATCCCGTCATGCAGACGGAGAATAATCAAACATACTTGAAGCGCGACAGCTCCGGCAAGAAATCCAGCGCCGGGGCTGTTTTCATGGACGCAGGAAACAGTCTTTCTCCCTTGGATCAAAACACAATCATTTACGCCCACAACATGGGCGAAGGCCGGGAGGATGAGATGTTTGCGCCATTGCTGCTCTACAAAGAAAAAGAGCATTATATGGCCCATCCCTATATCCAATTCGATACCCATATCGAACCACATGGCTGGTGGGAGGTGTTCGCCGTGCTGCATCTCGATATTCGGGACAAAGGCTTCAACTATCTCCGCCAGTCCTTCCCTGATCAAGATGCCTTTTCCGAATGGCTTGAAAAAGCACGGGAGTTATCTCTCTACGACACCGGCGTGGCTGTCTCTATAACAGACTCTATCCTGACTCTCTCTACCTGTGACCGTTCCCTCTATCGGGGCAACGGGCGCTTTGTCCTTCTGGCCGTACACCGCGGCCAGCTATAAAACATGGAGGTAAACATGGAACCTAAGACGATCATAAGCATTTGCCTCGTCCTGTTCATTCTGGGCGGGCTCGTATTTCTGCACATCCGCAATAAGCGGAAGTGATCAAGGGCGGCGCTGGCCGCCCCAACATTGTGAAGGAGATGGAATATGAAGAAAAACGATCCCCTTGAGAGCAACGCCGGGTATACGATCCTGGAACGGTTCACCGTGAACGAGTGCGGATATGTGCTGGCACAGCGGCCCACAGCCCCCGATCCGTTCGTTACATGGTGCTACCGGGCGGATGATCCTGTCAACTATTTCTGGGGCCGCTATTTCTCTGACCGCTTATCTGCATATGAGAACTACACGGAGCGCATAGACAATGAAGTGATGCTCTTCGAGGAAGCTACCGGCAAGACATTTCCCCTGCCAAGGCTCTGTCTTTCCGTCAACCCCTCTACCGGGGACATCATCAATATCCGGCGCGGCGTCAGCGGTTATTTTCCCTCCGACTGGAACCGGCCCGGAGAGCGGGCATATAACCGGGAAACCGCAACATATGCCAATGAGCAGCTCGGCGTAACCAAAGCGCAGGAGGCCGCCATGCTCCATGGCTCCATTTGCGGCTGGCACACCAAACTGGCCGATCCCCGTTGCTACAACGAGGACGGGACGATGAAGCGCGCCAAAAAACGCAACGAACCTGAACGATAGGAGGATTTCCACATGGAATATGAAAACGACCAGCGTATGGCCGGAAGTTATGCCATCCGATCCGCTTTCTTCATCAACGGGAAAGAGATCGTGTTCGGCATAGACGATAAAGAAAAGGAACCCTACCTGGTGGCCCATTGTAAATACGATAACCCCTTCGGCGTCCCGGAGTATTATAACTGCGTTGCCTTTGATGATTACGCTGAAGCCATGGAGCTATTGGGGCGGCGGATCAGCCAGGAAGCGGAAATGTCCATGGAAACCACAATACGGCGCGGGGTCTCCAATACGCTCACCGCAGAGGACTGCATCCCCGGCAGCAGGAGCGGAGATTTTCAAGGGGAGCTCATCGTAATACGACCGGATTGCCTCCAGCGGGACAGGCGGACAGCGGATTATCAGCTTTGCCGCGCTGTAGACGGTTTTGGTTGTAAGGCGAATGCTCACGGGCAGGCCGTATATGTAAAAACCGTATTCGATGGACGCTCCCTGCGGTATGACCGCAGCGACGTCCTCGGCGTCATCCGTCCTGACCGTATCCCCGGTTGGGCAAATGAGCGGCTGGAACAAGGCAAGGATCAGCTAAAGCCGAAAACCCCCAGGAAGAAGCACAGATCATACGAAAGATAACACATCTGAAAAAAGGAGAACATCATGGAGAACAGTAGAAAAATCCTCACGGCGGAGTCCGTGACCGAAGGCCATCCCGATAAGCTCTGCGATATCATTGCCGACAGCGTTCTGGATGCGTGTCTGGAAATCGATTCCACCTCCCGCGAGGCCTGCGAGGTCATGGCCACCGCTGGCAAGGTAATCGTGGCTGGCGAGATCACTACGGAGGAAATGCCAGACATCCCGTATATCGTAAGCCGTACCATCAAGCACATCGGATATGACGGCCTTGAATATGAGATCGAATGCCTCATCCACGATCAGAGCGGGGATATCGCCCAGGCCGTGGACAGGCAGGACAGCGGTATTTATATCGACAGCGAAGATGGACAGTTGGTGGACGAAAGCTGCTCCCTGGGCGCTGGGGATCAGGGCATTATGTATGGCTACGCCACCACCGAAACCAGGGAGATGCTGCCCATGCCAGTGGTGCTGGCCCACCGCATGACCCGCCTGCTCACCGCCGCCCGGCGTTTGGGTACCATCCCTGGCCTCATGCCGGACGGTAAGGCGCAAGTGTCCGTGGAATATGTGGACGGCGTACCCAGGAGGGTGGCGTCCATCGTGGTATCCGCCCAGCATACCGAAGATGTGGACATGGACGCCCTCCGTACCGGGATCATGGATCAAGTCATTTTGCCCTCCCTTGGCAAGCTGCCCTTCGATAAAAACGCCGTGTATATCAACCCCTCTGGCCGTTTTGTCAATGGCGGTTTTGAAGCGGATACCGGGCTCACCGGGCGCAAGCTCATGGTGGACACCTACGGCGGGATCATCCCCCACGGCGGCGGGGCGCTCTCCGGCAAGGACGCCACCAAGGTAGACCGCAGCGGCGCGTACATGGCCCGCTACATCGCCAAGAACATCGTGGGTGCAAGGCTGGCCGAGGAATGCACCGTCTCTCTGGCGTATGCCATAGGGAAAGCCGAGCCTGTGGCTGTGAATGTGGATACCCATGATACAGGGATATACCATGACGAAATCCTCAAGGAAGCGGTAACCTCCGTCTTCGACCTGACCCCCTCCGGGATCATCCGCACCTTGGGGCTGACCAAGCCTATCTTTGCGCCCACCGCCTGCTATGGGCATTTCACGGACGATTCTTTCCCCTGGGAGCAGATAAACCGGGCCCATGAGCTCAGGATCGTGTGCAACGCAATCGAAAGCGAGAAAAAGCATGACCAACAATAAATATGAAATCACCGACATCGCACACCCCGAATACCCCTGGCTGCACCGCATCCGGGCATTGCAGGACGTTGGCAAGGATGTGAAAAAGGGCGACCTGGGCGGATATGTGGAGAGCGAGAGCAATCTCTCCTTTGAGCCGAAGGACAACGCCTGGCTCTTCGATGATTCCATCGCCTGCAATACAGCGTATGTGTGTCAGGACAGCTGCCTCTACAAAAAATCCATGGCAAAGGACAAAGCGTATATCTCCAAAGGCTCCAGCATGAGCGGCAGCAGCATCGTGGAGGATGACGCCATGATCCAGGGCGCCTCCCTGTACGGCAACGCCCGGATCTCCGGCACGGGCATGGCTCTCTCCAGTCGGAGCGGTTATCGGCCCACAATATCTGGGGATGTATCGGTGTATGGCCTTATCTGCGGCAACTTCCATCTGGACGGCCAGACGGTCATACTGGAGGGCGAAAAGCTCTATAACCAGCGGGATGACCGGATCATATTGTCCAACGGTATTCGGTATGTAGAACGCAGCCTGGGCAGGGATACTCTGCAGCAGGGCATATCGCGGCAGGCAGCTCCCAAAGAGAAAAAGAAAGACCGCACCCACGGCATGGTTCGCTGAAGGAGGTTCGCATGAACACATTCGAAAGGGAACTCTCCAAAATATTCACCGGCTGCAAGAGCATCGACAACCCCACCTTCGTGGGCAGCGCCTGTTACGGCGATGTAGGGCCTGATCTGAAAGCAAAAATCCAGTTTGTCACCATGGGCAGGGCGGATTATTTTGAGGCGATGCGGATTGAGGTGATCAACCGCACGGAAGGAAAAGTAGACGCCATCACCATGCGGTTATCCGATCTCCTTGGAAAAAAGCGCACCGCTTATTATCCCGAAGGGATGTATCCATACATCTGGAAGGATCGGAATGCAGTGGAATGGTACGCCTATCAGCCCACCCCCGCCGATTACAAGATCATCCGGGAGGCTGTAGCCAGCTATCTGGATGTGTTCCGCCAGCCTATGCCTGAGATACCGAAAGCGCCGCCCAAACAGAAAAAAACCAAAGCAAAGGAACAGGCCAGATGAAGGAAGCGTATCTGAACGATCTGGAAACGGAACTGTGGCTGTTGTTTGCCAACCACAATAAAATCCAGAACCTCCGGTTCCGAAACGGCGCCTGTTATGGCGATGTTACCGAGGATATCAAGGTGAAAATTCATTTTCTGCCCATGGGGGAGCCTGACACGTATCAGGGCTTGCGGATCGATACCACCAGCCGCACCATGGGGAAGCTCGGTGCATCCTGTTTCCTGTTCCGAGGGCTCATCGGCAGGGCAGGCGCTTCTCCATATCTGCAGATAAAAGACGGAAAAGCGGATTGGGTTCCTGAACGGCCCACCCCTATGGAATATGCCGCCATCCGCAAGCTGGCCTTTGACATCCTGGATACTTTCCGGGAACCCCTGCCCGAAATCCCCCGACCCGCTTCCAGACAGAAAAGAAACACAAAATCGCGGGATCAGGCCCGCTGAAGGGAGGATGCATGGACGAAGAAAGAACCCTCGATTTGACGAATCTGTATGGCTTTGCCCGGCTCTACAAAACGCTGGTGCAGGACGGCGGCGGGAAGCGGAGTACCAGCGATATGCTGTACGGATGTTATCTCGCCAATATCAGCCTTTGCAATAAAGGCGGCATGGCCCTGCAGCCCGTGGAGCCGGAGATATTCTTCTATAAAATGCAGAGTAACTCCGCAAGGCCATATAAGACGGAAATCCAGACCATAAAGGCCTTGACCCTGCTGGAGTGGAATATGGAAATTGGCGGGACGAATGCAGAAGCGGTCAGCCAGCTCTGCCACGTCAAGACCGACTATGTCCAGCGTTTCTATGATGAAACCGGCTACAACTACCAGGATACCGTCACATCTTTTTCCCTTTGCGAAGAAACCCTCGACCCAGACAACGAGCCGGAAGATGAGCTGAATCTTGGCGCATTCCTGCGCAAGCATGAAACCGGCCCCAAGCTGGTCTATATATGCGCACCGCTGCGTGGGGATGTGGAAAAGAACATCGCCTTCGCAAAGGAAAAGGCCCGTGAAGTGTTCCTGGAAGGGAACATCCCGGTTTGCCCACACCTTCTGTTCCCGCCCATTGCCGATCCCCGCAATCCCGTGGAGGACAAGGCCGCCATGAGGATGTGCCTGAAGCTGATCGAGCGGTGCAGCGAGATGCGGGTGTATGGCCCTGTGTGGAGCGAAGGGATGTGGGATGAAATCCAATATGCGGAGAAGCTGAAGATACCCATCCTGACGGATCAGAAGGAAGTCCCGCAAACCCGGCGCAGGAGCGAACCCTGCCGGTGAACAAACGACACAATTCCATGCCCGGCCATTGCGCCGGGCTTCAAGTTTTCTTTGGATCGATCATATCCTTTTACTGTAGATAAAGCACTTCAAAGGAACGGTTTTTCCCATTATCTCCAACGCAATATCCTCTTCCTCTACACGCTGAAAGCCTCTGTGTTCATAAAACTGGTAGGTGCAGGCGTTGTCCGTATGCAGATAGATGGTCTTTCCGGGAATTCCTTCTTCCAGAGCCTGAAGCAGAGCGGAACCCACGCCCTTGATCTTCGCATCAGGATCGGCTGCCAAAAATATGATTTCTCCGTCAGGTTTGAATGTTTGCAAATAGCGCTGCAGCTGTTGCTTAACGGTATCTTCGTACAATCCCGCTCCATTCTTGAAAAACAGTTTTTGAAAGACATCTATGAATTTTACAAACAGCAGCTCCGACAGGACGCGATGCTTCCTTTCTTCCCCATAGATCTTAGCGAGAAGAACACCTGCAAATACATCGTCCACATACGCAGCCAAAATCTGTGTTGCCCGGTTCATCTCCAGATACCAAAAGTACCGGCCGTATGCATTGAGAAAAAAACGATTGTCCAGATACCAGTCAAAGTGCATCCCTTTGATCGCGAACTGTATGGCCTTCTTGTAATCCTGCTTCCGCAAATCTTTTATGTCCATTTTCAAACCATCACCCCGATGACTTCCGCTTATAAACCGATTATATGATACCAACTTTCAAAAAGAAAGAGGTAACGGTGTGGGAGGACGTCACAACCCGCCCCGTTAAATTACGGGGTTTCATATTTTGCAGGAGGTGATCAACCAAATGAAAGACCGGCCCCCCATGAACCTTGTCGGGATGGACGGCAACATTTTCTTCGTTATGGGCATGGCCTCCAAGGTGCTGAAGCAGCACGGCATGGAGGAAAACGCAAAGGAGATGTTCGAGCGCGTCAAGCACTCCGGCAATTATTATAAGGCGCTGGGGATCATAAGCGAATATGTCCAGACGGAGATATCCCGCCCTGACCCCGGAATACTGGAGCCGGAGGATATCGGCATTGATCCCGAATTTTTCCTCGCCCTGGACGGCGTGACGGCGTATGTGGAAACATGGTTTGACACGGCAGAACGCTTTGGCGTGCTTCTCGGCTCTGATGATTCCATCGACCTGTATGCCACCTACCACCCGGAAACGGAGCAATTCTCCGCTGCCATCCATATCAGGCGGGAGCATCCCGAATCCACCGAAACCCGGCCTGTGCAGTTTCTTCCCTCCGAGCGGAACATGATACTGCGGGAGATGGAGCAATGCGCAGAAAAACAGCATACCAGCCTGAAGGAATTATATGCGGCATGGAAATCGGAACAGGGCAAAAAGCAGACCCAGAATAAGAAAAAGGAGAAGAAACATCAACATGAGCGATAACCTCACCCTCCCCAAGTGGGAGATCATCCAGGGGGACGCACTGAGCCTGCTCCGGTCCTATCCGGCAGGCTCTTTTGACGCCATCATCACCGATCCGCCGTATGCGTCTGGCGGCAGGACGCAGGCCGAGAAGAACAAGTCTACCTCACAGAAGTATTCCAGTATGGGCGAGAACGCCCCTCCCGCCTTTGACGGGGACGCAAAGGATCAGCGCAGTTTTACCAGCTGGTGCGCTGAATGGCTATCCGAGTGCAGGCGTATTGCCAAGCCCGGCGCACCCCTGTGCGTATTCATAGACTGGCGGCAGCTCCCCAGCCTCACGGACGCCATCCAGTGGGCAGGCTGGATCTGGCGCGGCACTGCCGTATGGGACAAGGGCAACTCCCGGCCCCAGAAGGGCCGCTTCCGCTCCCAGGCCGAGTACATCGCCTGGGGCTCCAACGGGGATATGCCCATCTCCCGACCCGTTCCCTGTCTGCCCGGCGTGTTCAAATACGGCAATCCCCAGAATCGTATCCATCTGACGGAAAAGCCCCTGCAGCTCATGCGGGATATCGTCCGTATCACCGAGCCGGGAGGCCGCATCCTCGACCCCTTCGCCGGTTCCGGCACCACGGTGCTGGCCGCTGTGCAGGAGGGGTACTCCGCCACCGGGTTCGAGATGTCGGAGGAATATACTGCCCGCGCGGTGGAACGGATCAGCACTGCCTTGCGCTGTGAAGATGCCGATGCGTGAGAGGTTCATAGCAGGAAATGTAGCAGAAACGAAGCCCCTTTCTGCTATAAATACATGTATTTGTAGCAGGAGATATAGCAGTAATGAGGAAAGGAGAACCATATGACGGACGAACAATATCAAGGGTACATGGCCCGGCTGGAACAGGAATACCGGGATTATTCCATCGGCCTGTGCAGGCTATCTCCCCAGGTGATTTTTGAGCGGGTAGATGAAATCCGGGCTGTGAAGCACGCCTATGAATATCTCCGCTCAGTGGATATCTCCCATGAAGAACTGGAATACGCCATGACCGCCATGCACCCTCTGAAGGAAATCGCAGGCCAGCACGAAGCATTCCGCTCTGCACAGGTACAGGAAAACCCCGTTGCACAGACCGTGTACGATATCTGGGACAAGCGTCTCTTTAGCGATGGGGATACGCATCTTTTCACCGACAGGGTGCCGATCCGCTTCCATCGCAAAGTGAGTAGTATCGCTGAGATTCTCACACTGCCCCGAAACCGGGAGGACGACCCCTTCCTGGTAGAAAAAGTGATCAATCTGGCTTCGAAAAGCTTTGCGGTATATGCAAATACGCTTTTGACTGATCAACCGTTCATTACATATAACCGGGATTTGATGTGCGTAGATGAAGCGGGATGCTGGCACTGCATTCTCATTCAGGATGAAGCAGCTGGGTGTGGCCTGCTCATCTGTGCAGATGGATATGACTACGCCAGATATTCCGCATATGTGGAGAACACGCGGGAACTCTCCCTCGAAAACATCCCCACGGAGGATTACGCCCGGAAACAACGGAGCCGGGGCGCTTAAAAACGCAGCCCGCCACCAGCGGGCCGGAGGTCAGCGCCACCGGCGCTGACTCCGCAGGCATAGCGCAAAGATATCTTTGCGCGCCTGCAGGGGATGCCCCTGACCCCATATGCCGCCTGTGGGCGGATCAATCTCGTAAAGGAAGGAGGGACGCCCGTGGCAAAGGATACGGCTCTTGAACTGTGCCTGCGGCTGAACGCAGATGAGGCGCAGCGGCTTATTGAGAACGCCCGAAAGTGCGGCCTGACCCGCAGCGCATATCTCCGGCGGCTCATTATGAACAAGCCCGTAAAGGCCCGGCCTACGAAGGATATCCAGAAGCTCATCGGTGAGATCAATAAGATCGGCTCGAATGTGAATCAGATCGCCCGGAGCGTCAACGCCGGGATCGCCTCGCCGGATACCGCGGCACAGAGCCTGTTCCTGCTGGACAGGGTATATGAGAAGCTGGATGAGGCGGTCAGAAAATGGCGGTAACCAAAATACTCGCCAAGCGTACCCGGCTGGACGTCATGCTCCGATACGCCATTGACGGGGACAAAACGCAGGAACAGGTGCTCACCGCCTATCACAACTGCTGGCCGAAAAATCCGTATGGCCAGATGATGGAAACCAAGCGGGAGATGGGTAAGCTGGATGGCGTCCAGGGATACCACATCATCCAGAGCTTTGCAGACGGGGAGGTCACGCCAGAACTGGCCCTCGAAATCGCCCGGCAGTTCACGGAAGAATGCCTCCCCGAATACCAAGCCGTGATCGGCGTCCATACCAACACAGGGCATATCCACGCCCACATCATATTCAATTCCGTCAACTTTATCACGGGGCAAAAGTACCACAGCAACGCCCAGAGCTATTACCAGCAAATACGGGCCATCTCCGACAGGGTGTGCAAAGAGCATGGTCTCAAGATCATCATGGCCGGAGAGAAAAGCCATGGAGTTCATTATTATGAATGGCTCCGGGAACAGAGCGGCCAGCCCACCTTCCAGGGAATGCTGGCTATGGATTTAAAACGTGCCATCGAGGACGCCAACGACTATGGCCACTTCCTCATGCTCATGGAGCATATGGGGTACGAAGTGAAGCATGGGAACCGTCTCTCCTTCCGGATCCGGGGTCAGGAGCAATGGATGGTTCCCGGCAGGCGCGACCCGCTGTTCACGGAGGATGGTATTCGAAAGGCCATACAGGGGAATATGGAAGCCATAGAAGCGGGACTCCGGCCTGTGCTGATAGCAAGGCGGCCATATGCGCCGTACAGAAAGCACCCGAAGCACACCGGCTTTATGGCCCTGTATGTCCACTATCTTTATCTGCTCGGCAAGATCAAGAAGCAGGAATACCCGCCGAAGATGAGCCCGCACCTGAAGGCGGAGATCATGAAGTTTGAAAAATATAAGGCTCAATTCCGCTTCCTACATGAGAACAACATCTCCGGCCCGGAGCAGCTGGCGGCGCACAAAGTTGCCTGTGAAGAACGCCTCGCCGCCCTCACCAAGCACCGCACCATCCTCAATGCGCAAAAGAAAAAGCGCAAGCCCCTATATGACGCCCTTGCGGATGCGGAGGCCCTTCGCCCAGCCATGGATTTATATGCCCAAGGCATGACTGGCATGGAGGATGAGGCCGCAAGGTACATGGATGCTGTGGATGTTCTGGAGAAATCGGGCGTCCCGCTGGAGCAGCTCAAAGCGGAAAAGGCTGCGGCATATGAGGCCGTGGCGGAGGTCAATCGGGATATCCGGGCAATACGCAAGCAGATCGCCCTGTGCGATGAGATCATCCAAACAGCCCCGGCCATGCAGAAGCAGATCGATGCGGTTACAAAAGAGCCGAGAGAAAAAAACGTCCAGAAAGAACGCTAAAAAATATAAACGAAACGAGGTGAACAGAATGTCCGAATCCAGCGATGCAGCCGAACAGGTAGTGCGCATGATGCTCTCGGGCGGAGAGGTGGCCATACGGCTTTCCGGCTCCGCACTCAAAAATGGCGCCGCACTGCTGCTGGCGCTGTCCAGAAACCATAAGAAGGTTTACGGAAAAGTAAGCCTTAGAAAGATGCTCAACGAAACGCGGGATATCCGTACCTTTCCCATGCAGCCGGAGGAATACCGGCAGTTTGCCGCACACGCCAAACGCCTGAAGATACTCTTCTCCGCCATTCAGGATAAAGATAATCCCCAAGCTATGGTGGATGTCCTTATCCCTGCCACCGAGATCGAGCGGGCAAATATGGTATTTGAAAAGATGCAATATGCCCCTCCCCATGCGGAACGGCAGGCCCAGGAGAATGCCCCCAAGGAGGAACACCAGCCAAAAAAAGAGTCTCGGTCGGGACCCGCCTCACAAGATACAAGGGACAGCTCCTCTACATGGAAAGGCAAAGACCGCGGGAGGACGATGCATGAGCGCCCCTCCATAGAGCAAAAGCTCAAGGAGAACAAAGCGGCGCTGGAGAAAAAGCGCGGTGAGCAGGTTCCGGCCAGGACGAGAACAAAGGCAAAAGCCAGGGGACGGGCGAAATAAGCGTTATATCAGGTTCTTATACTCCATGCGCCCGTCCACTACCGCGTGGATGGTGACAGTCCGTGCATCATCGTCCACCTTGTAGAAGATAAGCTGCTTCTCCACGATCAGCACCCGGTAGCCCTGTTTGCGCAGAATGCTGTAGCGGGGCTCCGTGCCTGAATAGGGAAACTCCGCAAGGCGCATTGCAGCCTTCTCCAGCCGGGCAAGATACTCCAAGGCAATATCGACATCCCCGGAGTCATCTGCAATGTACTGGATCAGGCTGTATAGCTGGTCGTTTGCCTTATCGGTTCGGAGGATGCAGTATTTCATACATCTTTCCTCGCAAGCAGCTGCTCTCGAATCCCATTAAAGGTATCCTCAATGGGCGCGACACGCCCGGCACGGACGTCCTCTTCCGAATCGGCAAGCATCCGCAAAAGCGTGAGCTCTGCCGACATCTGCCGGTACTCCTGCAGATTCAGCACAGCCGTATCCCCGCGGCCATTCACCGTAATGACCACCGGTTGGCGGGTTTCCCGGCACAATTTTGAAATATCGCTGTAGTGGTTTCTGAGATCAGCGGACGGACGGATCATTTCTTCCATAATTTCAAGCCTCCTTAATATAGTCAAATCATATCATAGTATGCCTATATCGTCAACAAATCATCCATAAGCCAGAAAAGAGGTGATACCCATACCCCATAAGCAATCGCGCACGGGAGATATCCTCCTGTGCGTATTTTTGTATGTCCCCGTAGCTTGGCTGGCGCTGGTGCTGGCCCAATGCTTCGGAGAGGGCGGCCTGCCCAAGCTCATTGAGAACCTGACCGTGGCGCTCAATAACCCATTGGCCGTAGCATGGACGGATAAAAGCCTTGTAGCGCTGCTCTTCGCAACCGGGATATATGTCCTCTGCATTGGGCTGTATTTTACCGATCAGGCACGGCGTAGGGATGGCGAAGAACACGGCAGCGCCACATGGGGCTCTCCAAAGCAGGTCAACGCCATGTTCGCCCAGAAGCTGAACAAACCCCTGACCCGCCATGTGAAGCTGGGGCTGGACGCTTACAAACACAAAAGAAACCTGAATGTGCTGGTCATCGGCGGCAGCGGTGCGGCCAAGACGCGCGGGTTTGTCAAACCCAACATACTGGAGGGCAACGGATGCAGCATGGTGATCACCGATCCCAAGATGGAAGTCCTCAATTCCACGGGCAGCTTCCTCAAAAGCCAGGGGTACGACATTCGCGTCCTCAACCTTGTGAACCTTGCCCAGAGCGATGGATACAATCCCTTCGTGTATCTCAGGGATGACAAGGATGTGCTGAAGCTGGTGACCAATCTCATCCAGGCCACAACCCCCAAGGGAAGCCATGAATCCGATCCCTTCTGGACGAAGGCGGAAACAGCTCTGTTCATGGCGATAATTCTGATGCTGTTCCATGAGGCCCCGGCGTATGAGCAGAACTTTTCTATGGTGCTGAAGGTGCTGGAATATGCCGAGGTAAAGGAGGAAGATGAGGATCACGTTTCGCCCCTCGATCTCCTATTCAATTCCCTGGAGCAGGAGCAGCCCGATCACATCGCCGTAAAGCAATATCATATTTTCAAGATGGCGGCTGGCAAGACCGCAAAATCGATACTTGTGGCGGCGGCGGTGCGGATCAACGCATTCTCACTGCCTCAGGTCAAGGCCATCACCGACCATGACGATATGGATTTGTATTCCCTTGGGGAAAAGAAATGCGCCCTGTATGCCGTGATCCCGGACAACGATGGCTCTTTCAATTTTCTCGTCTCATTGCTATACGCTCAGGCATTTCAAGCATTGTACTATTCCGCAGACCAAATCCACCACGGGCCGTTGCCCAACCATGTGCATTTCATTCTGGATGAGTTCGCCGCCATGCCCCTGCCGGGGTATACGCGGGAACTGGCGACCATGAGAAGCCGCAATATTTCCAGCAGCACCATCATCCAGAACATCGCTCAGATCAAGGAGTTGTACAAGGAAAGCTGGGAAACCATCCTCGGTAATTCGGATACCATCCTGTACCTCGGCGGCAATGAATCCAGCACCCACAAGCTCATATCCGAGATGCTGGGCAAGTCATCCATCCTGACCCGTTCCCATGGCGAGTCCCATGGCAAGAGCGGCAGCTACTCCACAAACACCCAATCCAGCGGTAGAGAACTGTTAGCCCCGGATGAAGTCAGAATGCTGGACAACCGCTACTGCATCCTGTTCATCCGCGGCGCTCCGCCCGTCATGGACTTAAAGTACGATCTCATGCGCCACCCCAATATTCGCTTCTCCCCGGACGGCGGCGGGCCACAGTATGTCCACCGCAGGCAGCTCTATGCAGGCAATCCGTTCCTTATCCAACAACCCGCTACATCTACAATTCAACAGAAGGAGGAAAACTATCTTGAAAAAGAACCATATGACCAATAACCGGGCCTATCGCATATTCGCCATTTTCGCTGTAGTCGTCCTTTGCTTCAGCTTCACCGCCACCGCATTCGCTGCGGACGATCCCCTGGCCGTAGTGGAAAACCTGACGGAGTTTATCTTCTCTCTGATCCGGGCCGTGGGTATTATCCTGTTGGGTTTCGGTATCCTGCAGATCGGCCTCTCCCTTAAATCCCACGACCCCTCTCAGCGGGCCAACGGCATGCTCACCATGGCAGGCGGCATTGTGATCACCTTTACCAAAGAAAGTGCGTCCGTAGCGTGCTGAAATAAATCAGCACATGGGCTTGTAATGAATACTGTCCGTGGCAGGACAGCGGTGTAAAGGTATGACCGGGGGGAACCCCGCACCGTCATCACCCAATTTATCCGGCGGGGAAACCCAAAGGGGAGTGTAGCATATTGGGAAAGTCGTAAGTTGGGGAAATCATCTACCCACGACTGAACGGCGAGATGATAGATTGTGAATGAGGATGAAGGCTGAATTGCTTGATGGGCAGTCCAAGGCGGCATAGGTGAGCCAACGGCGAAGGATGGTTGAGAAGCCGTGCGCTGTGGCAAGAGGTATGATTTCTTTGCCTCTTGCGATATACCCACAGCGGCCAACCGCAATAAGCGTGTAAAGGACGAAAACCCCATTCCGACATCACAATGAGCCATGTTCAGCAAGCCTAAACGGAGATTGCCTAAACTGGAATGCCCGACAGGGCTATGCGGAAAGCCGCTGAAAATCCAGCATGGTAACGGAGTCGCCATAGTAGTCTGAGCAGGGGAAAACTCTGCACATGGCGAAGGGCGGCAGGATATCAACCAATACAAAATTATGGAAAGGTGCGTGAGGCATCATGAGAAATCCACAAAACGTATTGGAAAGTCTGAAATCGAAAGCATGCAAAAAAGAATATTCCTTCCAAAGACTTTATCGCAACCTGTATAACCCGGAAATGTACTACCTCGCATACCAAAATATCTATGCGAAGGAAGGCAACATGACGGAGGGGAGCGACAGCAAAACCATCGACGGCATGAGTGCAAAGCGTATCGAACGCCTGATTGCATCCCTCAAAGACCATAGCTATCATCCCAACCCGGCCCGCAGGACGTATATTCAAAAGAATAACAATCCTCAGAAGAAGCGCCCTCTGGGTATCCCGTCTTTTGATGATAAACTGCTTCAAGAGGTTGTTCGCATGATACTGGAAAGTATCTACGAGGGCAGCTTCTCCCGCCACTCTCACGGATTCCGGCCGAACCATAGCTGCCACACAGCGCTGATGGAGGTGAAGCATAAGTTCATCGGGACAAAGTGGTTTATTGAGGGCGATATAAAGGGCTGCTTTGATAACGTAGACCACACCGTTCTAATCAATCTGCTGCGCCGCAGAATCAAAGATGAATATTTCATCAGCCTGATCTGGAAATTCCTGAAAGCCGGATATATGGAGGACTGGGTGTATCACAATACCTATTCCGGCACGCCGCAAGGCTCTATCATCAGCCCTATTCTAGCGAATGTCTATCTTCACGAATTGGACTGTTTCATGGAGCGATTTTCCGCCAGCTTTCACAGCGGGAAAGTGCGCAGGCGGACTACGGAATACCAGAAACAGGTGGGCCATATGCAGTACCTCCGGGACCGCAAATATGGAAAAAACAAGTGGGATAACCTCACACCCGAAGAAAAGCAGGCGGCGGTGGCAGAAATGCAAGAAACCCGTGCAAGAATGATGAGTGTACCGGCGTCCGACCCAATGGACGAAAATTTCAGGCGGCTGGTATACGTCCGCTATGCGGATGACTTTCTGATTGGTGTGATTGGTTCCCGGCAAGATGCATTAGACATTAAAAATGAGGTCGGTGCGTTCTTGAAAGAGAATCTGCATCTGGAGATGTCAGAGGAAAAAACACTGGTTACTCACGCCAAAAGGGACAAGGCGCATTTTCTGGGATATGAGATTTTCGTTTGTGATGACAAGACACCCAGAAAAGGCGCACGGGGTAAAACCCAGCGGGTTATGAGCGGACAAATCATGCTGTACGTACCAAAAGATAAATGGATGAACAAGCTGTTCTCCTATCAGGCGATGCAAATCACCCATGACCCTGTGAACGGGAAGGAAATTTGGACATCTATCGCAAGAAAGCAACTACTTCACCTGGATGATTTGGAAATCCTGCGTCAATATAACGCTGAAATCCGAGGCTTATACAATTACTACAAAATCGCCAATAATGCAACCATACTGGAATCGTTTGGTTATATGATGAAGTACAGTATGTATAAGACTCTCGCCGCAAAATACCACACAAAAGTTAGAAAAATCAGAGAGAAATATCGCATTGGCAAGGACTTTGGAATCCGCTATGAGACGAAAACCGGATGGAAAACCGCCCTGTTCTATAATGAGGGCTTCCGGCGACAAAAAGAAATGGCAACGGGCGAATTTGATACTCTCGTTAGAAGCTATTTCCGTTCCAGTCCTTGCAGCCTGATTCAGAGACTGAAAGCACGGAAATGCGAGTGGTGCGAAGCGGAAAATGTGGACTTGGAAGTTCATCATGTACGCAGATTGAAGGATCTGAAGGGAAAAGCCCTATGGGAACGGGCAATGATTGGGCGCAGACGCAAGACTATGGTTTTGTGTACCGCCTGTCATGACTTATTGCACGCTGGAAAATTAGACTGACTTCTGGAGAGCCGGATACGCGGAGACGTGTAAGTCCGGTTCGGAGGGGAGTTCTTGGAAACCTGCCGCAGTAATGCGGTAAGGCGCCGGGTGCTTACCCTACTCCTTACTCTCATTACCGGCTGATATGATCCAGAGTCTTCGACACTACCGGGAGGGAACCACCCTCCCGGCCATTTCCAAAGGAGGTGATCGAATATGGGAGATGGTAACTGGATCGTAGAGAACCTGCGTAACGCCCTTGCCATGTGGAACGCAAAACTCACCGAAATCTGGGCGCTTATGAGCCAGAGCCCGGATGAGTTTAAGGGCGGCGCTGTGTGGGACGTCATGGTCAACATTAACGACGCATTGCAGGCCATAGGGTACGGCCTGCTGGTGCTGTTCTTCGTTATGGGCGTTATGAAAACAGCCGGATCGTTTACGGAGCTCAAACGCCCGGAACACGCCTTCAAGGTGTTTATCCGCTTCGCTCTTGCCGAGGCCGCCATAACCTTCTGCATGGATATCCTGCTGATGTTGTTCCGCATTGCCCAGGGTGCCATATCCGTCATTATGTCCTCGTCCGGGATCATACCCAGCGCGGCAACCGAGCTGCCGCAAGAGGTCATAACCGCCATAACCAACGTGGGCTTCTGGGACAGCATCCCGCTCTGGATCGTGACGCTCCTCGGCAGCCTCATTATCTGGGTGCTGTCGCTGGTCATGATTCTAACGGTATATGGCCGTTTCTTTAAAATCTTTATGGCCACCGCCATCGCACCGATCCCGCTGGCGTCCTTTGCCGGGGAGCCAACTGCAAACATCGGAAAGAGTTTCATAAAAACATACGCCGCCCTGTGTTTGCAGGGCTGCGTGATCGTGCTGGCCTGTGTGATATTCTCCGTGGTGGCGTCAGAGGAGCCCACCCTCGGCAATGTGGCCGGGATGTCCGCTGTGACCATAACGTGGCAGTACATTGGCGAGTTATTGTTCAATATGCTGGTGCTGGTGGGAACCATCAAGACCAGCGACAGGCTGATCCGGGAGCTCATGGGCTTAAGCTGATAAGGACGCAAAAAACGGCATGACATCCCGAATATGTGTCATGCCGGTATAGCCTTTAACCGTCAGCCTTTATTTCTTTGCCACCGCGACAAAGTTGCGCAAGGTCTCCTCCGCAAGCTTCCTGTCCTTGGCGGACAGGGATGCAAGCAGCGTATTCACCTCGGAAGCATCCTGGGGCGTCCCCGTTCCAAATACGATATAGTCGCAGGACAAATTAAGCGCCCTCGCAAGTTTGTAGAGGGTCACGGTCGTCATGTTGCTGCGGCCCGTTTCCACGTCTGCCAAAAACTGAAAGGACAGTTCCGCATTCTCCGCCAGTTCTTCCCTGGTCAGGCGCAGCTCTTCCCGGCGGCTGCGAATGCGCAGCCCGATCTCCTTTGCAAGCGTATCGCTCAGTCTCATATCTTCCATACTTGAATTATAGGTATTGCTATATCAACAGTGTAGCAAGTATAATAGGCGCAATTACTATTGACATATCAATAGCTTAGACTGCTGAGAGAGCAGCAACACCTGGGAAAGTGTGGTGCAGCGGTGTGGAGGAACGGGAAAAAAGCCTGTGCTTTACAGGACATAGGCCGCAAAAGTTGCCATATGGCATGGATGAAGAACACGATATGTGCAGGCGGCTCAAGGCAAGGCTTAGAACCGACATAGAGGCGAAGATACAGGCCGGAGTAGAAACTTTCTATTGCGGCATGGCCTGGGGAACGGACGTCTGGTGTGGGGAGATCGTGCTGGATTTGAAAGCGCAGTACCCCCACATCCGGCTCATCGCCTACATTCCCCACATCGGGCAGGAGAAGGGATGGAGCGAAAGGTATATCGCCCGGTACCACAGCCTTCTCCAATCTGCGGATGACAGCATCGTATTCTATGATCACTATGTAAAGGGCTGTATGCAGAAGCGCAACCGGCACATGGTGGACGCAACGGCGCACATGATCGCCGTATTCAACGGTAGCCCCGGAGGAACCAAAAGCACCATCGAGTACGCACAGCGCAAAGGGCTGGACATTATACTGCTCGACCCTGATCGCATGGTGCGCAAGTATCTGAGAAACCAATAGCCAATCAAATAAACCCTTATTCGGCCCCGCTGCATTGGCGGGGCTTTTTCGTACACTCAAAATCCAAATCGAAAGGAGTTTTTCCATGGAAGTACGCATCCCCAAGGAAGTGCGGGACTATCAGGAGGCCGTGTTCTTCGGCCTGTCCATGCGCCAGTTTATATTCTCCGTACTGGCCATCGGCGTGTCCGTTGGCCTGTATTTTATCCTCCGAAGCATTGTGGGCGAGGCTGAGATCGGCTGGATCTGCATTCTGGCGGCTTTGCCCTTCGCCCTGTGCGGGTTCGTCCGGTATAACGGCATGACCGCTGAGAAGCTGGCCCTTGCCGTGATCCGCTCGGAATACCTCATGCCCAAGCGCCTGGTGTTTAAAGCGGAGAACCTCTACGCAAAGGCGCTGGAGCATTCCTCTGTAAAGGAGGCCCTTGCCCATGATTAAATCCCTCAACAACACCCTGAAGATGGACAAGGAGAAATACAAGGTTCCCCGCTCCGTGCAGGAGTGCATTCCCATCCGCCGCATTTGGAAGGATGGGATTTTTCAGGTAGGCAATAAGTTCAGTAAGTGTATTCAGTTCTCGGATATCAACTACGCCATAGCCAGCAAGAGTGATAAAACCGAGATGTTCCTGGATTACTCGGAACTGCTCAATGCCCTGGACACCGGCGCCACCACCAAGATCACCATCAATAACAAGCGGATCAACCGGCAGGACTTCGAGGGCTCCATCCTCATCCCCCTGCGCGGGGATGAACTGGATGGGTACCGGCAGGACTACAACGATATGCTGGTATCCAAAGTGACAGGCTCCTCCAGCATCGTGCAGGAGCGGTATATCACGGTCTCGGTGCATAAGAAAAACATCGAGGAAGCCCGCACCTTCTTCGCCCGGATCACCGGGGATATCTTCACCCGGCTATCCCATCTGGCCTCCCGCCCGGAGGAACTGGATGCGGTGGATCGGCTCCGCTGCCTCCACGATTTCTACCGCACCGGGGAGGAAACCCTGTTCCGCTACGAGGCAAGGAACGCCATGCGTAAAGGGCATTCCTTCCTCGATACCATAGGCCCCGACAGCATGGAGTATAAAAAAGACCACTTCGTGATGGGCAATAAATATGGCCGGGTGCTGTTCCTGAAGGAGTACGCCAGCTACATTAAGGACTCCATGATTTCCGAATTGACTGAGCTCAACCGCAACCTCATGCTCTCCATCGATGTGATCCCCGTCCCCACGGACGAGGCCGTCAGGGAGATGCAGAACAAGCTCCTCGGCGTGGAGACGAACGTCACCAATTGGCAGCGCCGCCAGAACCAGAACAACAACTACACCGCCGTGGTTCCCTACGATCTGGAGCAGCAGCGCAAGGAAACCCGTGAAATGCTGGACGATTTGACCACAAGGGATCAGAGATTGATGTTCGCCGTGGTGACCCTGGTGCATCTGGCGGATACGAAGGAGGAACTGGACAGCGATACCGAAACCCTCCAATCCATCGCCCGGAAGCACCTGTGTCAGATGGGCGTCCTCAACTGGCAGCAAAGGGAAGGGCTGGACACGGCGCTGCCGCTGGGCCTTCGCAAGATCGATGCCCTGCGCACCCTGACCACGGAAGCATTGGCTGTCCTTATGCCCTTTAAGGCACAGGAGATACAGGACCCCAGGGGCGTCTACTATGGCCAGAACGCTATCAGCAAAAACATTATCCTTGCCGATAGGATGAGCCTTTTGAACGGCAACGGGTTCATCCTTGGGGTATCGGGTTCCGGCAAGAGTTTTACGGCGAAAAGGGAGATTGCCAATATCGCCCTGTCCACCAACGATGATATCATTATCATCGACCCCGAAAAGGAATACCATTCCCTTGTCCATGGTCTGGGCGGCGAAGTGATCCACATCTCCGCCACCAGCCCCAACCACATCAACGCCATGGACATGGAGGCCGGATATGGCGATGGGGAAAATCCCGTTGTCCTCAAGTCTGAATTCCTGCTGTCCCTCTGTGAGCAGCTGGTGGGATCGGGAAAGCTCTCCGCAAAGGAAAAATCCTTGGTTGACCGCTGTACCGCAAAGGTATATTCAGATTACATCCGCAGCGGCTACCGGGGCAATGTCCCCACCCTCCAGGACTTCCACGCAGAACTTCTGCGCCAGCCTGAGCCGGAGGCCGCGGATGTGGCATTGGCAATCGAACTCTTCACCGAGGGCAGCCTGAACACCTTCGCCAAACCCACCAATGTGGATACCAACAGCCGCATCCTCTGTTACGATATCCGCGACCTGGGCAAGCAGCTCCTGCCCGTGGGGATGCTAGTGGTGCTGGACTCCATCTTTAATAGGATCATCCGCAACCGAACCCGGGGTCGCAGGACTTGGGTGTATATGGACGAGATCTATCTGCTTTTTCAGCATGAGTACAGTGCAAACTTCCTGTTTACGCTCTGGAAGCGAGTGCGGAAATATAACGCTTCCTGCATGGGCATAACGCAAAATGTGAGCGATCTGCTCCAGAGCCACACGGCAAGGACGATGTTGGCAAATTCCGAATTCCTCCTCATGCTGAATCAGGCGGGGACGGACCGGCTGGAACTGGCCAAGCTCCTAAATATTTCGGACAACCAGCTCTCCTACATCACCAATGTGGATTTCGGGCGTGGACTCTTGAAGTGCGGTGCGGCCATCGTGCCGTTCATGGACAATTATCCCCATGACTCCCTGTACAGGCTCATGACCACCCGCCCCAATGAAAACTTTGCGTAACCATACCACAACGGCAGAAGGCTCCCGCTCGGGGGCCTTCTTTCCGTTCCCGGAAATGAGGTGATACATTGCCCAAGCCCAAGACAAAAGACCTTGCCCGAAAGGGTACCGAAACCACTGCCCAGCGCGTAAAGATACAGATACGGGAAGCCGCAGGCCGTGATGTTTCCCCCGAAAGCTATGGTGGGGATACCATTGAGGACAGCGCGCAATATGTTGCAGACCGTGCGGCGAATGAAGTCCGGAAGATAGGCAGCTCCGTAAAGGACAAGGCCATGGAGCAGATCAAGGAGCGCATAGATCGGGTACGCCAGCGAGAGGATGTGCTGGACAGCGGCCAATCTTCGCCCCAGGAACCCCAATCTGGCCGCTCATATACCGAACCCCGCACCGATCCCCATACAGGGCCACAGGATCGACCTGTGGACGCAAGCTCCGATCCTGCCCCAGACAGATCGCCCCGGCAGAGGCCGGAGGGCGCCGAGCGGATCAAGACCAAGGACAGCTATCTCCACTCCCAGGGGGATACGTCTGCTCCCAAGGAAATACAAAAAAAGAGTGTTCATGTAGAGAAAAAGCCTGCTCAGACAAAGGGGAAAACGTCTGATCCTCCGGCAAAAGCCTCAGACGCTCCAAGACCGTCCAACTATACCAACCGCCCAGCACGCGCCGCAAGGCGTGTGGAGCAATCCACATCCAAGACGGTGCGGCAGGCTGGGAAGCGAACCATCAAAACAGCCGAAAAGAGCGCCGTAAAGACGATGCACAAGGGAGCGGTAAAGACAGCGCAAAAGGGCGCGGTCAAAACCTCCCGCGTTGCCGTGAAAACCGCAAGCAAGAGCGTGAAGGTGGCGGAACGAACTGCCCAGGTGACAGCAAAGGCAACCCAACGGGCAGCCCAAGCTGCCGTCAGGATGGCTCAGGCAGCGGCCCGCGCTGCCCAGGCCGCTGCGAAAGCTGCGGTGGCGGCGGCCAAGGCCGCGGCAAAAGCTGCCGCCGCATTGATCAAGGCATTGATCGCCGCCGTGAAGGGGCTGATTGCTGCCATAGCCGCAGGCGGCTGGGTGGCCGTTGTGATCATCCTTGCGGTGGCGTTGGTGGCCGTGATCCTCTGCGCCTGCTTCGGCGTGTTCGCCTCCAACGAAACGGAGGAAGGCAATCCCATGACTGCGGCCATTCTGGAAATCGATACGGAATTCAGGGCTGGCATAGATGCGGAGATCGCCCGGCTCTCCACCGGGGACTACGATGAGATCGTGGTGCGGTATGCCGGGGATATGGACGGTGATTCAGATTATCTGATCAACTGGAACGATGTGATCGCGGTGTATGCGGTTCGGGTGACTATGGACGAAGAAAACCCCATGGATGTGCTGGAAGTGACGCCGGAGAAGATCGAAAAACTCAGGGAAACCTTCCTCGCCATGAACACCGTGGAATACGATACCGAAGTCATTGAAACCGAGGGCGCAGGCGCCCAGGTGGGAGATGAGTATGAAGAAGAAGCAGAGCCTTATAGAAAGCTCATTATAACCATATCGGTGAACAGCATGGATCACCTTGCCGGAGCTGATCTATACAGCTTTACGGAGGATCAGCGGGAAGCCCTTGCCGCTATGATGGAACCGCAGATGCTCCCCATGTATGCGGAGTTGATTGGCGTGGATCTGTTGGGCGGATTTGAAGGGAGCATTACGGACATCGTCTCCGGCCTGCCCGTTGGCGAAAAAGGCACGGAGATCGTCACCGCCGCTCTGACCCGCCTCGGACATCCTTATTCTCAGGACTATCGAGGGGAAGGTAATTATGTGGACTGCTCCTCTTTGGTGCAGTGGGCATACCGGCAGGCGGGAATCTCCATCCCCGGCACATCCGTAGCCCAGGCGCAATACTGTGCGAATAACGGCATCAATATTGGCCGATCCGAACTGGCTCCCGGCGACCTCGTCTTTTGGTCAAAGACCACCTGTGACTGCGGGAGGTGGAATGAAATCCATCATGTAGGCGTCTATATCGGGAACAACCGGGTGATCGAAGCAAGCTCCTCCAAGGGCTGCGTTATCGTCCGGGAACTGTGGGGGCTTGGAAGTGGCAAGTGGCAGGTGCATTCCTATGGGCGGGCGTATTGATGGATGATCGCTGCATAACAACAACGCCGCCTTGAACTTTGGCAAAGCGGCGCTCAGATGATCTCCTGTTCCAAATTGTCAAACTCCGGCGTTGAATAAAATTGCCCCAATGTTATCTCAAAACCATCGCACAGTTTTTTGATCGTCACTGCACCGGGGTTCTGGCTTTCTCCGTTTAATATGCTTTTGATGGTCGCCTGCGGAACGGCGGAAATATTACTCAGAGCGTTGGGCGTGATGCCCCGCTCTTTACATAGCTCCAATATGCGGTTGGCTATCGCTTCGCGTGTGTTCAACGGCGTCCCTCCAAGTGATTTATCACCATGATAAATTATTTGGAGATTCCATCTTAGTGATACTTCACTAACCATTCCAGACATGGTAAAATTAGAAGTAAGTGATTTATCACTAATTTATAACAACAAACGGAACTTATCCGCATCTTCGGATGTGTCATACTGGATAGGAGGGAGCTATGATTCGCGTGACCTTCGCCGGACATCGAAATGTATTTAACTCCTATGCTGTGCGGGAACAGGTGGATGCGGCAATAGCATCCATCCTCACAAAAGATACGGAGTTTAATTTCTATTCAGGCGGCATGGGCGAGTTTGACAAGCTGTGCGAGAGCGCGGTGCGAAGCGCCAAGGTAGCGCATACGGAACTGACGATCAAGCTGGTGTACGTGTCCCCCTATATGAGCAACAGCTTCAACACTCAGAGGGATTATTACGAATACCATTATGACGATATTCTTATCCCCATGGAACTGGCCGGAGTGCATTACAAGGGCGCCATCACCAAGCGTAACCCATGGCTCGTAGATAACGCTGATTACCTGATCACCTATATCCGCAGGGATCACGGGGGCGCATATGCCACAATGCGGTACGCAGAACGGAAAAAAAGCTGCCGAATCATTCATATAGAATGACTGGCAACTACAACAAATTGAGGTTTCACCGGGCGCTATACACACATTTTTATGTATTATTTAAGGTAGACCAACGCCCACCGGGACTTGCCGGCGAGAACACCTTCGCCAAGGGCGCCGCAGCGTTGCTAATCGCCACTCGCATCTTCGGATGCACCCCCACAAGGATAGCCGCCCGATGTAACGCCCACTGGATTGTCCTCGGATAGTCCAGTGGGCAAAGCAATTCATTTAAGGACCATCCTTTTCGTTGCTTGCGTTATAACCATACTACCGTTATCTATAACGGAGAATATGGAACATGGCATTATACACGGGATGATTATTGGGCCATTGAAAAACTAAACGAATAGTTTCCACTTATACATTTTAGACAAAGAACGTCTCGCTACTGGTTTACCATCTGTAACGAGGCGTTCTTTCGTTATATACGGTGTTTATTATACAAATCAATCATATTTTTTTCCACGACTCTAAAATCGAAAGTCGGTACTGGACAGTGGCTGCTTTTCGACATTTTTCCGCCGATATTTCTACCGGCTTCAGTTAATGCCCAATCGCCAAATTTATCTTTAATCACCAACCCCATGTCTTTCCATAGGCCATATACCCAATCAGCGCTCATCCCAACTTTATTCCCGACAAATCGCGCAGACATTCTTCCCATATTATTACTTCCTCCATATTAGATTAGTCATTTTGGCTTTGACCTTTGTATCCAGGCCGTGCAGAAAGTCTGTTTGCATTTTGGATAATCAGGCCATCCACACTTATTGCAAATCAAATGCTCTCGCCCAAGATCAGGGATATCCTCTTCAAACTCCTTAATAACAGTTGTCCATGTCCCATCCTTCTTAATGGGGCAGCACATTCTCGATGTTACTTTCATAGTCAATACCCCATTACAGGTCATCAATATTATACCCACCATAATGCGCTACAGCTTGTGCGATAAACCTACATCCTTCTTTTCCGTAGTTTCTTTCATGCAACAACGTTATATCGCCACCAAGAAAGAATGAAGCCGTATATTTTGCAAAAAGCTGTGGTGCAATTATCCCATCAATATCTGTATCGGCAGTATGATCAATCAGATATTCATGAAGCAGGCGCACAACCCTTTGCACAGTGTCGCTGTCAAAACCGAGGGAACGCATATCTGCGAGAACCTGATAGTACCCATGAAGCGTATATATGTGCATCATTCTCTCTGCATCAAAACTATTGAACATTTCCAGAACACGCTGCATATCCGCTGGACTCCATTCTTGTGGTTCTTTGGTTATCAGCGTATCGGCAGTTTTCATAAAAGAGGCAGAATGCGGGTCATCATAGAAGTTCCAGTTCTCGTGAGCGTATGCAAGAAAATCGTCAAATCGCACACTGCCGATTTTTGAAGTAGTGGGGACACGACCCATCATCTTAATGCTTTTTGCAAATTCCAGATACAGAACATTCTCGTCATGCTTTCGTTCCAACTCTACAACCTTTTTCGCAATCGCAGTGTCGAAATCATACTCCGGATCATTCATAAGTGCGTAGATTTCCTTTGCGGAAAATCCAATGCCTATAAGGAGCTTGATGCTCCATATTCTTTCGATATCCTCATTGCTATAATCACGATATTTATTAGCGGGATTACGGCTCTCGCTGGTGGGCAGCAGCTTTTCTTTCTCGTAATAGCGCAACATGTCACGAGTTATGCCGAGGTTATCAACTACCCATTTTACTGTATATCCCATCCAATCACCGCCTTTCATCAATATAATGCACCTTGGGGTCACACCAATGTCAACACCTATTTTAAGTTTTTCAATGACTTGTTCTAAAACCAAAGGCTTAAAGAGAAAACAATGGGTGATTGATTGACGAATATTCTATTCGACTGCATCTAAATGAACATATTTCGCTGCTTTGGAAGAGCTTATCGGCGAGGTGGATGAATAATGGACACCAAAGCATTGCGCCAGAAAGTTCTTGATCTTGCGATCCGTGGAAAACTGGTTCCTCAAGACCCAAATGATGAGCCAGCTTCTGTTTTGCTTGAAAAAATTCGTACAAAAAAGCAGCAAATGGTCAAAGAGGGCAAACTAAAGGCCAAGGATATTAAGAACGATACCATCATCTTCAAAGGTGAGGATAGTTTGCATTATGAGAAGTTCCAGGATGGAAGTGTCAAATGCATTGAGGATGAGATTCCCTTTGACCTGCCGGATGGTTGGGCGTGGGAGCGGTTGTCTAACATTGCTGCATTTTCCGGAGGAAAAACACCCTCGACGTCTCGCAGAGAATTTTGGGATGGAGAGGTTCTCTGGGTAACTTCCAAAGATATGAAAAGTAAGCATATAACATCTTCGCAGTTACGGTTAAGCACATTAGGCGCTGAGCAGATGCAGATATATCAGCCAAATACATTGTTGCTCGTTACTCGTAGTGGAATCCTTCGGCACACATTGCCGGTAGCTATTCTTAAAAAATCTGCGACGGTCAATCAGGATTTGAAAGCAATTGTTCTATATATGCCTGAACTTTCAGAATACATCTATGTATGTCTAAAAGGGATGGAAGCACAGCTACTTCTTAAATATACTAAAAGCGCCTGCATGACACAAGGCCACACAAGCGCACGAAATTATATATCTACTTACATGATTTTTTATTTCATGTCTGAGGCTAAACCGATCCTGATTGGGGCTCGGAGTTTTTTTAACAGATTACATCTTGCACACACTTGGCAGAAGTCAGGTAACGACACAACGGCTCCCTCCGAAAGGCCGCCGGTTAATGCAAAAATTAGTGGGTCGTCGTTTAGACTTACATATAGGAAAGCGGCGGCCTTGATTTATTCAAAGCCGCCGCTTTGGGGCGTGGTGATTGACTGCTGAACGACGGCTTTTTTTCTTTTGCCGTCGTCCGGCAGTTTCATCGGATTTTATGATTTAAGGGACGTATCATTAGGAGGGCTATTCCTATAAGGGACAGAGCACATTGCGTAACAATGGTTCCAATGGGCAAAGAGAATGTAGGATCAAGAATGTCAAAGGTCAAAGGACGATCCATAAAAATACTTCCGTTCAACAGGCCAAGAAATTCTGGCAGCGGCAAAACCATCAGCACAAAGGGTACCAGCATCCAGGCGTAGATCAGATAGGAGCGAATCCTGCCCAGTAGCCAGCCGCTGCCAAGGGCAAGCATCAGCAGGGGAATCAGCGTAACCAAGGCGGGCAGAGCCAACTCGTCCCAACCATACCAGTCGAAATACCGGCCATAAAAAATGGCGGCCTCAATCAGACAGACCAGAGCCAGCAGTCCGGTCCCCACCAGAGCGGCGGCGCACCGGGCCAGGGCATACCGTCCTGGGGCCACTGGCGTAGCATCGGTGAGGACGGTCACACGCCGGGCCTTGCCGGAGGTAAAGAAGGTGAGAAAGAACAGCACCCCGATCCACAGCAGCGGGATCATCCGACTCAGGTAATCTCCAAAACTCCAGGGAGAAAAGGGTGCGGTGTGGGACACCCCAAGAATGGTCACGCTGTTCAATACCTGCCATCCATAGAACAAGATGACCAGCAAAAGGCCAAAGAAAAACTTGTTCCACAGCAAGCGTTTGCACTCATATTGAAATATTTTAATCAAGGCTCAAATCCTCCTCCGTAAGCCCGCAGGCGTCCAAAAATTCCTGATAGGTCAGGTAGGGATACATGGGGTCCAGTTCCCGATTGAATAGGCTGTTAAGGATTTGATCCATAGACTCCTCGCCGCCCACCAGCTGCTCTGCTTTCAAGATCTTCAGCGGCATCTCGCAGTATTGTCGTACATAGGTCAGATTGCCTGTGATCTCCAACTGTTTGTCCTCCGGCAGGTTTGCCAGATAGTCGGGATTGCGCACATAAAAGTCCAGATAGTAGTCATCCACCGCCTGCTGCCACTGGTTTACATAGTGCTCCCGGGCGTAGTCCTCCCCGTACAGTTCCTTGACAATGCGGTAGGTGGTGTAGACGGTCAAGCCCTCAGCCGACCAGGGACTTGTTGGATCGGAAGTGTCAAACATATTGCCCAGGCCCCACCATTGGTGAACCAACTCGTGAATCATGACTTCACCGGCACCACCGCCTTTGCTTGCGTCGCCCAGGTTGTCAGCAGTGAAATCCGCTTCATCCAGCAGGCTGGCCCCGTCTGTGGCGTAGCCACCACCGGCCACTCGGCTCTGGATGAGCTTGAGAGTTTCGCCGGTACCGAAAGACAACAGGCCATAATGCTCGGTACAGTAATCCACCACAGATTTGACCGCATCCACCGCCCCGGCGGACTCCATGACAGCCTGATGTTTGCGGCCATAGTAAAATTCGATGGTCATGCCGCCGGCCTCAATGTCCTCCCGGACATAGTCGCCGGCATACAGAATCCCGCCAGCACTGTTGGCCTCATAGCGCCAGGTCTTCGTGCCATCCTCATTTTCCGCGATGACCTCCGCCTCGCTGGAGTTGAAAGGAATGGCTGTCATGACCTCCGGCAGTGTGATTTCAATGGTAGTAGGGTAGCCGTTCTCCCCCGGCGGAACATTCATCAGACGGGGCGAGAGAACGGAGTTTTCCAGGCACAGGTACTCAGAGCTGATTTCCGTGCTGCCCTGCATGGTGGACATATTGTAACTCTCCTGGGGAAATCCGCTATACTCCATGGTCAGCTCCACCTGCTCCACGGCGGGAATCGTCACCTCCAGCATAGCCTCATTGTATTCTTGATAGTCGCTTACCGAGAAAGGAACGTTCACACCGTTGGCCTGCACATTTGAGATGGTATAGCCGGGATTAATGCCGAAAGCCACATTCTGCTCCTGATCGGATGTGTTCTGAAATTGATAGGACGCCGTGCCGGTAACGGAGCCGACAGATGTATCCGGGAATACCTGGGCACTGCGCCCGGTGCAGACCACCCCCTCCACATAGGGGATCTCGTAAAAGGTCATGGCCATCTGATCCGGATTGCTGCTGTCTACCAGGGGCTGGGCGGCGTATGCCGTGCTGGAGCAGACCAGTAGCGCCAGGGCGATGATGGGGCGATAGACCCGCCGCACGTTCCGGGTCAGAGAACCGAACACACCCTTGCCGTATTGCCGGATGCAGAGATAAGAAACCGTCCAGACCCCGGCCAACGCTACCAGCCAGGTCAGACGCATCCAGGCCACCGAGCGGAAGATGCGGAAGTTTGAAAAATCATCCGACAGGGCCCATACACATGGATTCAGCCAGCATAGCTGCCAGTCATCCGCCCATACCGTCAGGCTCAGTGCCGCAAATGCGGCAAACAGCACCAAGGAAAGATCCACCCGCCGTGTGAACTGATAGGCGGATGCTGCGGCCAGAATAGACATCGGCAAGGACAACCCCATAAGGAGCAGGTAGGCTAAGATATAATCCACACCGCCAAAGACCGAACCGATCAGCCCCGCACTGATGGGGAGCCAAACCAGCATCGTAACGGCCACGGTTACCACCGACGCTGCCAACAGAGCCAAAAGGCGTACTAATGCCATCGTCAGAGGGGAAACTGCCGCATCCATCAGGACATCCACACGGCTCCGGGTGGCCCGGTCCGACTCAAAGACAGACAGCAGACCGAATAGGATGCCGCCTACAACACCTCCGGCGATAGCGGGGTTGGCGAGATACATGGAGAGCATTGTGCTGGCTGTAGCCGGTTTGTAGAGAATTAGGCCCACCGCAGGTGAGAGCACGGTCAGACCGACGATCAGCCAGGTAAGCCGACTTTGGAAAAGCCGACGCAATTCCAGAGGAAATAGGCAGAGTGTTTTCATTGGGCAGCCTCCCTGGAAATCAAATAGAGATAAGCGTCCTCCAGGGATGGTTCTTCCACTTTGGCATAGGTTGGAAGTCTGTCAGCAACCGCACGGCATCGAATCCCTTGACTGGTGTTGACCCGCGCTGTGATATGGAGCCCCTGCTCCTGCTTGGCATCCCGTTCCCAAAATGCTCCCACATGGCCCACAGCAGTTTGGATCAGTTCTTCAGGTGTACCGGTAAACAGCACCTTGCCATGATTAATCACAACAATTTGATCGCACACGGACTGCACATCTTCAATAATGTGTGTAGAGAGCAGTACCAGCCGATCTTGGGCTGTGCGGGAAAACAGGTTTCGGAAATGGATGCGCTCCTCCGGGTCAAGTCCTACTGTAGGCTCGTCAAAAATCAGGAACGGCGGATTGCCCAGCAGGGCCTGGGCAATCCCCACCCGCTGTCGCTGACCTCCGGAAAGGGTGCGAATTTTGGATTTTGCCTTTTCCTCCAGATTGACCGCCTGGATTGTTTTATGGATAGCTGCTTTGGGTTCCTGTATGCCTTTCAGAGCCGCCATATAATCCAGGAACTGCGTGACGGTCAACTCGTCAAACAAACCAAAGTCCTGGGGCAGATAGCCCAGTTTCGCTTTCAGAAGCCGGTCAGTTTTGGAAAGAGGTGTGCCATCCACCCGGATGGAGCCGCCCGTAGGCATAAGCGCGGCGACCAGCAATTTCATCAAGGTGGACTTGCCCGCCCCATTGGGGCCAAGCAGCCCAACCAGGCTGGGGGATTTCAGGTCGAGATTGAGATTTTTCAGCGCCTGTTTCCCATTGGGGTAGATCATACTTAGGTCTTGAAGTTCAATTTGCATGGGTTGGTATCCTTTCTTTTTAGAGTTTACCCATAGAATACCGAGCCTATATGGAAAGAACTTGAAATCAATATGTGTTTTGTATGAAGAAAGCGTGTGCCTGATTTTCAATCAAGCACACGCCTGTTTTGCGGTATTTTACTTTGAACAGTCAAACCTTACGGTTGCTCTGACGCCATCCGTAGTATTATCGATCCAGCAACTTGCTCCATGTCGTTCAAGAATCATTCGCACCAAATATAGCCCCAAACCACTGCCCCCCGTGCGCCGGTTGCGGGATTGTTCTTCTCGATAAAAGGGCTCAAATAGATGGGGGAGGGCCTCTGCTCCAATCTGTACGCCGGTATTTTCTATCGTTATAGCTGGATGCTCGTCCCACAGGCCAGACCAAATACGAATTTCCGCTCCCTCAGGAGAGTAAAGTGCCGCATTGGAGAGCAAGTTCCCAATGACTTTTGCCAGCATAGAAGGATCTCCTTGTACGGTTAAGCCAGGACACAGATTGACGGTTGTATTCAAATTTCTCTGTCGGATCAAATCTGCATCATGATCTAACTGCTGCTTTGTCAGTTTAGAAATATCCACATCTTCTTGAACAAACGCATTCCCATGAGCCTCTACCCGTGAGATAGTTAGGATTTCTTGAATTAGATTTTCCATCCGGGCGGTTACCTGGAGAGAGCGGGCCAAATATTTTTCCCGATCCTGGTAAACATCCACTCCATCCAGCATACCAGAAAGCTGGCCTTTCAAAATCGTGACAGGTGTTTTCAACTCGTGGGATGCGGCGGCGAAAAAAGCCATGCGCTGGCGATCCATTTCCCGCTCCTGCTCCATTTCCCCCCGGAGCGCCTCATTGGATGCCTTTAGATCGCAAAGGGCACCGGACAACTTTTGTGCCATTTGGTTTAGGCTACGGCCCAAATTCCCAATCTCGTCCTGCCTGGTCTCCTCACAGGTCCACCCAAAATCTAAATCGGCCATTTTCCCAGCGATCCCGCTCAGTTGGACGATGGGGCGGGTGATATACCTGGAGTAAACCAGCGCACACAGCATGGAGAAGATCAGCAAAATCAATAAAAGCCACGGGGCCATTTGAATGAGCGCCTGTACCGCCAAATTTTCTGCCTCTAACCGTGGTGTAACATAGAGCGTGTAAACATCCGATTGATCCAAGAAAGACACATCGGCTGTGATCGTAGCTTGATCAGACATTGTGACCGTTACAGACTCGTCTATTCCCAGTTCATCTGTTGCATATGTGATAGTAGAACTGCCATCTTCTGTTGAATCGGCATGATCAGTCCCATCGTACACGGATTGAATCGCAAACTGAGAGCCAGTATTGATAATTTGTTTGTCAGGGCCAACCAACATTACATCAGCCCCCGAATCCCTAAGAAAGGCATCCAATACTGGCCCGCAGTCCTCCAGGGCAGTATCGGCCAACTTTTCTACCAGCGCATTTACCTGTCCAGTCAAATCATCATTGAGTACAGCAGTATAAGTACTGGGTGTGGCCCATGCAATCAAGCCGAATGTAATCGCTCCCGCACCCAGCAGGATAAAGGCGGTTATCAAAAAAATACGAACTGTCAAACTTTTACGGATTTTCTTTCGCAGCACGATACCCAGCCCCCCTCACAGTTTCAATGTAGTCAGTACCCATCTTGTGCCGCAGGTTTTTAATGTGACTATCCACCACGCGCTCGTCCCCAAAGAAGTCATAGCCCCACAGTTTAGCCAGCAGAACTTCACGAGTGAAAACTCTTCCGGGACTAGAAATCAACGCCTGGAGCAATTCAAATTCCCGAGTTGTTAAGTCCAAAGGGCGTCCTGCCAGAACAGCCTCCATTCCATCCAAATCCAAGGTTAAATCCCGATAATACAGGCACCGCTTTTCGTCCGTTCCCCCCGTAGTACGGCGCAGGATTGCCCTGATTTTTTGCAACAGAACAGGCATTGAGAACGGCTTTGTTACATAATCATCAATTTCCATCTGAAATCCGCGAAGTTGTTCTTGCTCACTGTCCAGCGCGGTAAGCATTAAAATCGGCACATTGGACTCCCGACGTATCAATTCACATACACCAAACCCATCAATTTTAGGCAGCATCAAATCCAAAAGAACTAAATCAAATTTACCTTTTTGAAATTTGGCCAGAGCTTCCACGCCATCTCCTGCGAGAACTGTTTCATATCCAGCATTATGGAGATAGGCTTGTAAAAGTTCTTGAATATCTGGTTCATCTTCTATAATCAACAATTTTTTCAAATTAAACACCTCTTTCGGTAAGTGTAGCATAGGATTATGAATTTATCATGGAGAAATTTCAATTTTACATGAAAACATAAAGTCAGTAACATGAAATATTTAATCGTTCAAATAATAACACCTGAAATGTAAAATTACATTAGGTGATATTATGAAGATTGAGAGAGATGAACGACGATTTGATTTTCACGATATAGGGCTCGCCATCAAGCGGGCAAGGGAGGCCAGCGGGATGACGCAGGAGCAACTGGCCTATATTGTTGACCGGGCTCCGCGCACCATCATGTATAACGAGAATGACGGCCAGCACCCCAGCCTCAACACCTTTTATCAGATGGTGACAATGTTCGATATATCGGTGGATCAATACTTCTATCCGTCCAAGAACAAAGGGAGTGAGTGCAGAAAGCGCATTGACGCCATGCTCAACGCCCTGGACGAAAAAGAATTGAAAATTGTAGAAGCCACGATCCAGGCGATGAAAGCGGCCAAAGAAACGGAGGATGCGTAAAAGCCGCCCACCCATAAGGAAGTAATGGTATCTTGCAGGACAGCATGGCAAATTGCTATGCTGTCCTGCTTTTTCTTTCTCGTTCAATGGTCTGCTTGTCCTCGTCCTGTTTCAATTCCCCGACGAAGTTCCAGATAATCTGGATTTTCTGCCGCCGGTGGCCGCTGGACTTGTCCGGTGCATGGACGATAATCTTCTTCACAAACTCGTTGACAATCGTGGGCGTCAGTTCGGTAATCCCCACATACTTCCGAATGACCGCCGCGAAACTGTCAAAATCCGCTTTGTCCTGCTCGTAGGTGCTTACCATTTCCCGGTCTGCTTTGACCTTTTCCGTCAGTTCTTTTTGCTCCGCTTCATACTCGGCGGATAACTTCAAAAACCGTTCGTGAGAGATTGCGCCGGATATATCGTCCTCATAAATACGCTTGAAAATCCGGTCAAGTTCTGTTATCCGTTTTTCGGCTTGGGCGATTTCCCGCTTGCGCTTTTTTGCCGCCTTTTCCGCTTCCTCAAACCGCTGCTCATACACCGCCTTTTGAAAACTCATGATGTCCTCAAAGAACATGGCGGTTACATCGAATATCCGGCGCAGCACAAACCGTTTCAGCGTTTCTTCACGGATAAAGTGCATGGTGCAATCCCCCGTATTGCTCTTGTACCTCGCGCAGCGGTAACAGTCCTGCTCCGGGGTCATGTTCTTGCCCGTAGCAAAATGTAGTTTGCTGCCGCAGTCGGCACAGTAGAGCAAGCCGGAGAACAACCCTTGCCGTTCCGCTTGTTTGACAGGGCGGCGTTTGTTTGCCCGAAGTTCCTGCACGCGTTCCCACACTTTTTCATTGATGATAGCGGGTTGCGTGTCCGGGAAAATACGGTAATTTTCGGGGTTGTTTTGCAGACGCTTTTTCAGTTTGTGGGACTTGGAATAGGTTTTGAAGTTCACCGTACACCCCGTATATTCCGGGAGTTCCAAAATCCCCCGTATGGTTTCCACAGACCAGCGATAAGGATTTTCCGGCATGGGCTTTCCGTCCCGTTTTGCGTAGTACGCCTTGACGGTCAAAACCTTTCCGGCGGTCAATGCCTTTGCGATCTGCATCGGCCCTTTTCCGGCAACGCACAAGTCAAAAATCCGCTTGACTACTTCGGCGGCTTCCTCGTCCACAATCCACTTTTTCTTGTCGTTGGGGTCTTTCACATAGCCATAGGGCGGGTTGCTACAAAGATGTTCCCCGGCGTTGCCCTTTGCCCGCATAACGGCGCGGATTTTCTTGCTGGTATCGCGGGCATAAAAATCGTTGAACAAGTTACGGAATGGGGTAAAATCGTTGTCGCCCTTGTCGCTGTCCACACTGTCGTTGATTGCAATATAGCGAATATCGCGCTCGGCAAAGAAACTCTCGGTGTAATAGCCGACTTTCAGATAGTCCCGCCCCATGCGGGACATATCCTTGACGATAACCGTTTTGACCTTTCCCGCTTCCGCAAGCCCTATCATCTCATTCCAGCCGGGTCTATCGAAAGTTACCCCGGAAACGCCGTCGTCTATGAAAAAAGTCGGGTTAGGGAAACCGTTAGCCTCTGCATACTTCAAAAGGATTTTTTTCTGAGACGAGATTTGTCAAGGAGTGTTTTTGCAAAGCAGTGTGCAATTCGCATTGACAAGCAGCAAAAAGAACGCTATAATAATGTCGTTATCGATAATGATGTTATTATTTAGGCGCAGAGGAGTGAAGACATGGCCAATAGGGATCATTCCCTGGATGATGGGATCAT
>ENA-UOOC01000342-UOOC01000342.1-human-gut-metagenome-genome-assembly--contig:-C48old-NODE-342-length-50038-cov-16.454034_pt1 | contig 50038 bp, 43 predicted proteins | sample MGYA00242469_ERZ724016 | MGnify/ENA metagenome assembly ERZ724016 | reverse complement strand
CGCTGAAGAGAATTTTCACAGCCGTCCACATTTGAGAGCCTATCGAACCATTCTATGATCTCACGTTTTGTCGGTATGTGTGACTGCGCAAGTTCTGCTGAACGCAGCTGCTCCTCTAATTCGGATTTGCGAAGTTCTAACTCGTCAAGTTTTTTCATTAGCGAATCCGACTTCTTTTCTATGAGCAGGTCGAGGACGTTGTTAAGTTTGGTTTCTGTAATCTGAATCTGACGTTTGTATTCTTCTGTTTTGTTGGTTTCCATGCCGGATTTGTAGGCGGCAATGATTTTTTCAGCCAGGCGCTCCTTGTGTTCTTCCATGTTGAGCAGCGCAAGAACCTGTTCAGTTATGTACCATTCAAGGAAATCCTTCCTTTCAGGCTTTTTGTTGCACCCTTTTCCGCGGCACTTGCAGCGATAATAGTGGTGCTGCGTTCCATTTTGCGAGGTACCGCCCACTGCAATCATACTCTCCCCGCAGATACCGCATTTAAGCCGCCCTGCGAGATAATATTCAACTTTTGCCTTGGCTCTTGCCGGGGCTTTTTTTGTGTGCTTGAGGAGTTCCTGGACTTTGTCGTAGATGTCATGGCTTATAAGTGCGGGACAGCCGTTTTCAATGGAAATATCCGTTCCATAGGTAAATGTACCTATATATTTCGGGTTAGTCAGCATATTGTCAAGCGAATTTACCTTGAACTCTCTGCCTGTTCTGGTGCGGAAACCGCGGCGGTTGAGCTCATCCGCAATAGTCTGCTTTCCCTTACCATCTGCGTACATGGAAAAGGCAATACGCGGTATATCTGCTGTGGCTTCTTCAATTTCAAGGTGCTTATCTGCTCCCCATTTGTAGCCAAGCGGAGGTTTTGAGCCTGTGGACATACATTTCAGTGCGGATTCTCTCATTCCGCGCTTTGTTTTCTGACCAAGCTCCGCAGAGTAGAACTCCGCCATAGCCTCAAGCATTGCTTCGGTTATTATGCTTTCCGGATTATCCGAAAGGCATTCGGTCGCGGATATGACCTGTACGCCGTTCTGTTTCAGCTTGTGCTTATAGAATGCGCTGTCGTAGCGATTACGGCTGAATCGGTCAAGTTTGTAAACAAGCACAAAATCGAAAAGACTCTTTGCGCTGTCAGAAATCATCTGAAGGAACTGCGGTCGATTTGCGGTTTTCGCCGATTTTGCGCGGTCAATATAGCTGCTGACTATTGTATACCCATTTCTTACCGCAAAGTCATTTATAACGTGAATCTGACCTTCAATGGATTGTTCAGACTGTTTGTCGCATGAGTAGCGAGCATATATTACAGCTCTTTTTTCCATAATGCCTCCTTACTATTTTGCGAACCTTCCACCTGCAACAAGGTCGTCTGCGTACTCAGTAATTCGTTTCTGACCTTCAATATTGAGATTGCGGTATTTAGATAGTATTTCTGCTTCAGCTGGTGTGAGTGATTCAAGGTGATTGTAAACATTAGTGTGCTTTTCCCAATCGATAAGCTGCCTGCCGTCAATTCCTATGGCGTTGACATAACTCAAAAAAATACTTAAGTCCGGTTCGAGCATTCCGTCCTCAATTTCCATAACAGTCGAACTTGATAAGCCAGAAACTACAATGAATTGAAGTTTATTAGGAATTTTTTCTTCTCGAAGCATTTTAAGCTTTTTGTTAAGTCCTGACAGCATAAATGTATTTACCAGAATATTTATGGTTGTCTGAAAATAAATTGCAAGAGCTTTTATCTGTAATATGGATATTTGTGGATAGTGATTTAATATTACATTCCACAAATCTTTTTCAAGTCCAGCATGAATTATAGATTCTTCGGGAGTTTCGCCCATCTTGTAGGACAGAAACTGAATGTTATTCCTTATGTTGTTATATTGAACCATATCCAAGCGAATAACACTATTTAGGTCATACATCTGGTTCCACTTTTCAAGCGCTTTTTCTGTATCTCCGTTACAGCATTCCAGAATCTCGGCCGGAAGCATATTGGTGCTGAAACCTCTGAAAAAGCTGTGCGGTTCATCGACCCTGCCGATAAGATAATCTACGCTGGTTTTGAAGAAGTCGGCAATTTTCTCAAGCATTTTCAGATCCGGTTCTCGCTTTTGGTTTTCCCACATTCCTATAGTACTTTTAGCAACCGACAGATCATCAGCAAGCTGCTCCTGCGTTACTCCCATGTTCTGACGAAGTTTTCTAAGCCGTTCCATTATAACACTTCCTTTAAATAATATAATACCACATTATGTGGACTACGTCAATACTACACTTTTCTTTTTGTATACTTATACAAAATCTATATAATGCTATTGACAAATCTATGAATTGTGGATATAATGTAGAAAACCACATACTGTGGATAAACGAAAGGAGTTATTATGATTCGACTTAGGGAAATACGCATAAAAAAAGGACTTACCCAGAAACAACTGGCAGAGAAAATATCTGTGTCCACAAAATGTATATCTATGTGGGAGAATGGGGAACGGAACCCCAACATTGTAATGCTCAAAAAGCTGGCTGAGATTTTCCACTGCTCAACTGATAGTCTTCTTGATACTGGATGGAGGGACGGCGATGATAATTCGCACTACATTTGACATGAATCTTGCTAGAAAAGAGTATGAGAAATATCGTGGTAGTTCCAGCACTCCGATTTTCTCCTCACCTCAAATAATATCTGGAAATATCGACAATTTAATAAATAGTCCAGCGGTTGAGAGGCTTGTTCAGTCTTTGGCAAAGCTGTACATAGAGAACAAAGGTATGAAGTAAAGGGGTGAAATAATGTCGGGTAAGGGATTTATAAAGCTGCATCGCAGTTTCATGGATTGTTCATGGTACGATGATGTGAAAATGAGGGTAATGTTTCTGCACTTGCTGCTTAGCGCAAGTTGGGCTGAATACGAATACGGCGGATTCAAAATTGATCATGGGGATTGCCGTATAACTATGCGTGAATTGGGGGCTGCCTGCGGGCAGTCGGTAAAGGAGTGCCGCGGCGCTCTGGAGAGACTTACAAAGGCAGGCATGGTGGCAGTCAGAAGAACCCCTAAATTCAGTATAATCACTATACTTAACTATGACGAGTATTTTCAGTCAGGCAGTGTTCAGGGCAGTCAAAAGGGATTGCCGATGGCGTCAGAAAGGAACTTGAAAAGTACTGGACATGGCAGTCAATCTATATTAAAAGAAGAAAATAAGAATAAAAGAATAGAAGAAGCAGCTTCAAAACAGCGACGGCAATGCCTGATTTTCTCTTTCATCAATGAGTACAATGCAGTATGCAAGAGTCTTCCTGCATTTATCGGAGATCCGAATGAACAGCAGGGAGAGCGAATTATACAGGCAGTTCATGCGCTTGGAGATACTTCATTTGTAGTTTTTTTCAAGAAGATCGAGAGTTCAGATTTTCTGACCGGAAGGACCGGACATTTCAAGGCGGCATTCGAGTGGATAATAAGACCGGAAAACATAGAAAAAATCTTGTCGGGTAAGTATGACGGTAATTTTTCTTTCGGAAATATTACTGAAAAGAAAAATGAGCGTGATTATAATGCGCCTATGTGGTGAAAGGAGCAGTCTTGTACAACGAGGTTATAGACAGTATTGCCAGAAATGAAATGTCAAACAATCCTGCACCGGGTAAGGAGTATATTGGCGAGGAAGGATTCCTTCACTGCGGAATCTGCGGCGAACCGGTTCAACAGTATGTTGAAGAGATGAAGAACTTCCTTAATGGCGGGATAGTGCCGACTCAATGCCGGTGTATGCGTGTAAGATCTGCAAGACTTCATGAGGCAAGGAAACGCAGCAGGGCGCTTGAGAAAATTACAGAATTACAGCGTGAGGGATTTTCAGACCCGGCATATTTGAAGTTGACTTTCGACATGGACAATGGTTCCAGTCAGAACGCGCGAACCATTTCCGAGTGGTATATTGAGAATTTCAGCGAACTAAAGGCGCAGGGAAAGGGCCTGATGTTTATGGGTAATCCCGGTACAGGAAAGACTTTCTATGCCTGCTGTATCGCTAATGCGCTGATAGAACGTGGAATTGCGGTGTGGGTGACGACAGTGCAGCCGTTGTTGCGGAAAGCAGGAGATTTCAACCGGGCTGACGAGATTTTCCGGAAGATTCAGACTGTTGATCTGCTTATTCTGGACGACTTTGGCGCAATGCAGCATTCTTCGCGAAATCTTGATCTGCTTTTCGAAGCGATAGACACAAGAGCACGTTCGGGACTTCCGCTGATTATTACCACCAATTTAAGCCCAGCGGAGTTCAGCAGCGATTCTCTGGAATTACAGCGGATTTTCAGCCGGGTCAAGGGTATGTGCTGTTCAGTACATGGAAGTCCTGTTGTTATGACCGGGGAAGACCAGAGGATAAAGCTGGTGCGTTTGGCAAATGACACTTAACAAGTGTGCACACGGTTCTCACCCATTATGGCAGGAATAGATGGGTGAACCCATCTACGATACACCGCACCGCCAAAGGCACTGCGCAAAGTGATACATTCGAATGATATCACCTGTTTAGGTGATGCACATAAACTTCCAGTTTTAAGAAAAGCGAGGTAACATAATGAAGAAAAGAAATCCACATCGTTCGGTAGTGCTGGGTGAAAATCTTTCCGAAGCACTGACAATGTACGCAGTGAAGAATCACATCTCAGGCTCTGAGGCAATTCGACAGTTTATTGATAAGGGTTTGTCGGTAACAAGTTACGAGCAGAATCAGAATGAAATCCGCAAGTATATTCGCGAGGAAATTGAGATTGTGATTCCGGTAGTTATGAAGCGTTACATGGACAGACTGATAAAATTGCAGGCTCAGGCTGCCCGTACTTCAGCTGCTGCATTGCAATGTACTGTGGCTGTGTTGGCTGAGAACTATATAGACACGGCAACGCCAGAAGAAATACTTGCCAGCGCCCTTAGGCAGTCCACAAGAATCACCAAGGAGCAGGTAAAGTCCGATGAGGACTATCTCAGAGAAGCACACGAGTGGCTTGACGGTGAACTCGGTAAGCCTAATGATATGTGAGTGCTACAGAGAAAGGCACTATGTCTTAATTCATATCAGGTGCCGCATCATGCGGCACCTGATTTTTATAAATCTAAGAGTAATAGAGCAACCAAGAGAAATAAGTATTGTGAATGAAACCGTAAAAAATTATCTATATAATTTTTTTAATTGATGCATTACTTTTAAAATTCACTTGCTTTACATGTTACGCAAAATTATGACATTTTATGATGATGCTATTGAAAAAATAACTTTCATCGCTTATCATAATATCAAAATATATAATTCGTAAAAAGGGAGGAATTATAATGAAATTTAAAAACACTAAATCTAAGCGTTTTATTTCGGTTTTGCTATCTCTTTCAATCATTTCATCCATGTTCCCGCAGACATGGCAGATTGGTTATGCTGAATCCTCTGATGTTGCTGTAGAAGAAATCGAAAGTCAGTCTTTGGATAATAATTCCGAATTAATAAAGCAGGAATTCAACGGGCATCTGTATGCTGTAATTGATGATTCCATGACATGGACAGACGCAAAGGAATATTGTGAAGAACTTGGCGGACATTTACTCACAATCACAAGCGATGAGGAAAACAATTTTTTTATTGATTCTCTTTTTTCGCAGAGCAGTAAGTCTCTTTGCTGGCTTGGAGGCTATTACGATGCGACAAAGTATAAGTGGAAATGGGTAACTGACGAGGAGTTTAGCTATTCAAATTGGGACAGATATATGCCTGACAGAAACCAAAATGGTCAGGAGTATGAAGATTATTTGATGACGTATAAAAACTCCAATCCGGGCGTATCTGGTAGCCAGAAATACAAATGGAACGATATGTATGTTGACGGAATTTACCCTGGAGAGGAATATTTTTTTCATACAGATTTTTATTGTTTTGTTTGCGAATGGGATTTTATTCCTGCCGAAGAACCAATAGAGAGTGAACTAGAATACGCTGTTTTTTCCGGAAGCCAAACACAGGGAATCAATCTATATGGTTGGAAAAGTCGATTTGATGGAAACATATACGCAGGCAATGGATTTAATTATGGTGGGTCTGAGCTATATGTAACTGGAAGGATTGATTCAGCTGGAGCAATAATAACAAACGGTTGGATAACAGAAATTGACGAAAGAAACGAGTATATTGACGCAATCAAAATGCCGGATTATGATAAGGTTATCCATGATAAAGCTGAACCATACGAGTATTTTGAGCAGAGTCCTGCATATGTTCAGGATAGGAATGTCATAAACAGTTCTATAAAAGTCGGCGGTGATGTAGTGATCAGTGGTACTACCTTTGAGGGGGATTGCTACATTATTGCCGATGGCAATATTACATATAATGTTGAGAGTTTTGTAAGCGCAGGAAGAGTTTTTCTGTATTCAAGAAACGGAAGTATAACAGTCAACGGCTCTCAGATAGACATTAATGGAGCAATGTATGCTCCAAATGGATCGGTGACTTTTAATACTTATGATACCACTATTACAGGGTTTATTTGTGCAGATACCATTAATTTTAACGGCAGTATTTTCAATATTACCGGGGCAAATTTTGATATGGTTAAGCCCAAAGTCAAAGGAATTGTAAAAACCTATACCACAGATAACGATTTCGCCGAGGGAACGCTTGACGGAGTCAGCCTTGCTGTGCCTGATCAGCTTATTTTAGCTGAAGAATATGGTACATCTGTGCCTGTTGAGAAGATTTACGGAGATACAGAGAGTGGCAAAGGTATAAAAATTACTTATACATCAGATAAATCTGCTTTATCTGATAAGGATGCCTCTGCTGTGATCAGTTATGACCTGAGTGGATTTGGTGAGGCAGATGTTAGTGATAATACGGTTGACTTACTTATCCTGATTGATGAATCATGGAGCATGCAGGACTATAACAGGTTGGCATATGCCAAGAGTGCTGCAAAAGAAATTGTCAGTCAAATGAAAGCAAATGACAGATGTGCAGTTGTAGGCTTTTCATGGTACATACACGATGTTATAAAGTTTTCAAGCGATAAAATAGAGATCAATAATGCAATTGATAAGATAAATTATAATAATGGCACAGATATTGCAAATGGTCTTAACTATGCAATAAAGCAATTTGTCTCATCAGACAGACAAAAGTATATTATTCTTTTATCTGATGGCGAGGATTCAACTAATTCGTCAGCAGCGGCGAAGAAAGCAGCTGGAAGCGATATTCGTATTTTTGCTCTGATGATAGGCACAGGCACTCTTCAGATGCAAAATATCGCTATTAACAGCAATGGCATCTATAAGAATGCCCCCACCTCTGATGAGATCGGCAAAATAATGTCTTATTTTGCTTCCGAGGTTTTCAATGTTGCTGGAAGAAATACGACATTTAAAACTACAATTACAAACAGGAATTTCATTGATTTATCTTCAATATCTCCCGTGCCTGCGGCAGTTACAGAGAATGCTGATGGCAGCATAACTCTTGAGTGGCATTTTGACAGAATATCTATTGATGAAGCCAAATCCATCACTATACCGATAAGTGCGACCGATGCAGAGGGTTTTGCGGAACTAGCCGAGAATACTTCGTGCGTATATTACGACCGCAGTGGTAAGCCACATGTTATCTACCTTGATGATGTTACTCTGCCTATAAGCAGTTATGCTTATAAGGGAAGCTGGTCTGTGATTTTTGACAGCGAACAGGCGGCGGTTGAATGGTCAAATATTTATTGGAATGGTCTTAGAGTCGGCGACAGCAAAATTGTTGTCAATGCGTCTGCCAGTGAGGACGGTATTGATTTCGGAGAGCCTGTTGCTGTTGTGAATTATGAGAATATATCCGGACTTTGCGGCAGGTTTTTAAAGCTTGGTGTTGATATGACTGCTTCATCTGATGGAAGAACTCCGGAGCTTTACGATATAACCGCAGTATCCGCTGATGCTGAAAAACAGGACTACGTCAATGAACGTCCTGTTGCAAAAATCCATGCGAAATCTGCGGCTAAGGTTCACATGCCCGTAAGTATCCGTGCGGAAATAACAGATGACTGTCTTTCCAGTGATATTGTGTCGGTATGGTCGTGCGACAGTGATTCCATAGTTTTCTCGAATGAAACCGGTCTGTTCACAAGTGCAGTATTCTCTGAAACAGGAGAATATACCATTTCCTGTACAGTAAGTGACGGAGAGAATACATTTGAAACTACATGTTCTATAAAAGTGGAAGCGCTTGATGAATATGAGGACATAGATCCCGATGTAATTGAGAAGAAAGCACCAGAGATTTATGTAGATCTTCCTCAATATGCTGACAAAAAGCAGGTTATAAATTCCAAGATTGAGCTGCTGAACGATACGGAGATCTCATGGTATTCAGTAATATTCAAAGGAAATACTGCGGTTAATGTAGCTGATGATGGCAGTTTCAGCCTTACCATGCCCAACAGCAACGGAACATATCATGTGGCAGTTCGTGCGTTTGACTGGGCAGGTAACTGTGGCATCAAAGAATTTGACATAATTGTTGACAGCTCGGTACCTGAAATTTCAGTATCTGCCTCAGCCGACACTGTGTGCGCAGGTGAAAACGCTTATTATAAAGTAACTAAATCAGTATCTCAGAAGATCAAATCTATTACCTATACAATCAATGGACATAATATCGAAGAAACTGAGGATGGGATTTATCCGCTTAATACACAAGAACCGGGCGTGTACGAATTCTGCGCTGAAGCAGTTACATATGCTGGAGGTATCCTTACAGCCAAAGCTGTCATTACGGTTGTTGAACCGGATATTACTGCCCCGACTGTAAATATTGCTTTCGATAAGGAACTCTATGTGGAGGGAGATTCTCTTAACGCTGTAATAACTGCAAACGACGATATTGGGGTTGACAGGGTAGAACTGTACATAAACGGGGAAGAAGCAGCATTTGACGCTAATTATAATTTCACTGTTGACGTTCTTGAAGCGGGGATATATGAAATTACTGCAAAGGCTTTTGATGCGGCAGGGAATTGCGGATATTCTACATATACATTTGATATAGCTGACATGACATGCCCTGAACTGACGCTGACTGTGGATAAGTCAACCACAGAACCCGGGGAAGCTGTCACCATAAATGTGTCTGCATTGGATAAGGGCGGAATTGCGTCCGTAGAGCTGTTTTTAAACGATGCTGCAGTGGAGCTTACAGATAATACGGCAATTTTCGTGCCAGATTCTGTTGGAGAGTATGTAGTAAAGGCAGTAGCGAAAGATAATTCGGGAAACTCTGTTACACGGAGCATTACGGTTTCGGTTGTGGAATATGACCGGGAATCTCCGACGATATCTGTTTCATTCGACAAGGATATATATTATATCAGTGAATCTGCGTCTATAACAGTTACGGCGCAGGACAATATCGCTGTATCTGAAGTTGTTGTTAAATTCAATGATGAAATCCTTAACGGCAGCGATAATGTATATGCTACTCCGGAGCTTTCAGAGGGTGTTCATTTTGTTAAGGTAACTGCATATGACGAAGCCGGAAACTGGTCGACTGTGACCTATCAGATAACGGTTGATACTGAACTGGACATTACTGCCCCAGAGGTTTCAATCGTCGGTATTTCCCCTGCGGAAATTTACACTGGTGATTCTGTCACTATTGCCATAACAGCAACAGATGAAAGCGGTATTTCAGAGGTTACAGCGACAATAAACGGTGAAACAGTGCCTGTGATTGACGGAATGATAACCTACATTCCCGAAACAGTGGGCAGCTATGAAGTAGTAGTAACCGCCGTTGACGCATTTGGAAACAGCCAGTCAGCGTCCGCAGTATTTGAGGTTTTGGAAAGAAAAACACAGGATACAACACCACCGAATATTCATATTACAGCATCGTTTCCGAGTAGTATACCACGCGTTAACGATACCGTTAAATTCAATGTAACGGCAAGTGATGACAGCGGTAGCGCTGATTTGACTGTTTTGGTTAATGGTGAGGAACTATATGGTAACAATGGAGTATATCAATTCACTCCAAAAAGTTCTGGTTCATATGTAGTTAGCTTTATAGCAACAGATCCCGCCGGAAATATTACTTTATTCGATTATCCTTTTGTTGTATATGAAAAAGGGGATATACCAACAGATACAACCAACCCAACAGGAAATATAACATTTAATAAGATAAGCGCAGTTGTTGGAGAAGAAATAATCGCTGATATAGAAGCACAGGACGACAGTGGTGAGGTGTTCATTGAAGCAAAAGTGAACGGAGAACCCGTTGAGATTGTAAATAATCAGCTCAGATTTATTCCAACAGAAGCAGGTAAATATACATTCGTTATTACTTTGTCTGATGCGGCAGGGAATAAGTCTATCTGTAATAGAATTATCACGGTCACGGAGGCTGATGTTACCGCACCAAGACTTGAAGTCAACAGTATACCGGATGCTATTATACTGGGACAGCAGATTGAAATCACTGCATCGGCGACAGACGATAGCGGTACTGTATATCTTACTGCGTCTATTAACGGTGCAGAAATAGATATTTCAAACGGAACAGCAGTATTCACACCCGAAACTGCCGGAGATTATACCATAGTAATTATTGCTTCAGATAACTCTGGAAACGAAAGGAACTTCACTAAGACAGTTCATGTCGTTGAACCGGGAACCGAGGACATAACTGCGCCCGAACTGGAGATCATCTCTTTCCCGGCACAGGCAGTAGTTGGTGAGGAGGTAAGGCTTGAATTCACGACCTTCGACGACAGCGGAAACGTATTTGCAAAGGTAACCGTAAACGGCGAGGAAATTGAGTATTCCAACGGCGCAGCTGTATTTACACCTGAAACAGCCGGCGGCTATGATGTGGTTATTTCTGTGTATGATGCAGCTGGAAACAGTCGTACCGCAAGAGGTACTATCACTGTCACCGCAGCGGTGGACGACACAATACCCACACTCAGCATAACTGGACTTACTAACCAGATGTCGCTGGGAGAAACTGTTGTTGTTAATATCACCGCCGAGGATGACAGCGGCAGCGTGACCGTCACTGCATATATTAATGGCGAAGCAGTTGAAGTCACTAATGGACAGTTTGAGTTTACCCCTGAACAGACCGGGTCATATACAATACTCATCAGAGCAGAGGACGCCGCAGGAAACTATGTTCAGAAAGAAATTGACGTTCTGGTTTCCGAGCTTTCTGCATATGAGGATAGCAGACCGGTCGTGACGATTTACGCAAATGACGGCTGGGATACTGCACGTCTGGGAGATACTATTGATGTTAATGTTACCGCATATGATCCTGACGGAATTGCAGCTCTTACAGTTACATTAAACGATGAGGAGATCAATCTTGACGCAGCAGGAAATGCGTCCTTTACGCCGAGCGAGATAGGCAGATATGTTATTTCCGCAAAGGCAGTGGACGTTCTTGGAAATGAGATCTGCGAAAGCTATAAAATTATGGTGATCAATACCGAGGACACTTCTGTCTGCGATATCGCCATCACTTCTCCTGCTGACGGCAGCGTAATTACAGAGCCGACGGATATTATAGGAACAGTATCCGGCGATGGTCTTGTTTTCTATTCGTTGGAATACTGTCCGGTAGATTCCGCAGAATACACTGAATTCGCATACAGCAGTGATCCTGTGAATAACGGTGTATTGGGTAATTTCGATCCTACGCTGCTTGAAAATGGCTATTACATCATTCGCCTTACAGCATACAGTTCCTGCTACAGCGTTGAGCAGGAGATAGTCGTGTCTGTAGAAGGGCAGATGAAGATAGGCAATTACTCCATTGCTTTTCAGGATATGGATATTCCGGTAACGGGATACCCTCTCACAGTAATAAGAAGCTATGACAGCAGAAGAAAGCAGATAAGCGGAGATTTCGGCTATGGCTGGGATTTAAGTCTGTCCAGCATAAAGCTGAACGAAAGCTGCGCCCCAGGGAAGTACTGGTCGCAGAAAAACACTTCTTCGATGTTTGGTTCTAAGTATTTCTTCTCTGAGGACAGAGTCCATGAAATATCCGTGGATTATGGCAATGGTCAGGTTGACAAGTTCAAGATGAAGCTCTCCCCCGACCAGCAGAATCTCTATCCTATAACCTACGGGATTTCCGTAAGTTATGAGGCGTAGGGAAATACCAAATCCACATTAGAAGCTATAGGAACTACCACCGATTTGATTTACAACGGTGGAGTCCTGTGCTACAATAGCACTATCACTCCATATGCCCCGAGCCAGTACAAGCTCACAAGGGCTGACGGAACAGTATACATACTCAGCGCTGCAAACGGTGTTGAGAAGATTACAGATACTAACGGCAATGTAATAACCTTTACCAAGAACGGCGTAACTCATTCCGACGGCAAATCCATTACGTTTGAGCGTGACTCGGAAAACCGCATTACGAGAATAACCGGATCTTCCGGCAAAACTATTGAGTACAGCTATGACGTAAATGGAAATCTTTCTGTCGTTACCGACGAAGCAGGAAAGAATACGGCATTCAAGTACGACAGGAATCATTATCTGGCGGATATTATTGACTCGCGTGGTGTAAAGATCGCCCGCAACGAGTATGACGAAAACGGAAGACTTATAGCGACCGTTGACGCAAACGGAAATCGTCTCGAATTTTCTCACGACATTGACGGCAGACGTGACGTTGTAACCGACCGTCTAGGAAATTCCACCCTGTATATTTATGACAACAGGGGAAATGTCATTTCTGAAACAGACGCGCTGGGTAATACTACCCTTTCTACTTATGATGAACGAGGAAATCTCAAGACCAGAACCGACGCACTCGGCAATACAACGACCTATAATTATGATTCACAGGGCAATCTGATTTCTGTAATGGACGCTCTCGGAAACATTGTAACTAATACATACAGCGAAAAGGGACAACTCCTCTCTATTTCATCAATGGGAGTAACTCAGTTCATCGTTAATTATGACGAGTTCGGCAACCTTACCTCCACCGAGGACGGAATGGGCGGCAAGACTGAGTATGATTACGACAAGAATGGCAGAGTGACTAGCATTTCGGACAGCGTAGGCAGCTATATGAAGATGTACTATGACGCTGACGGAAACGTGGTATCTTCAATCAACGGGAACGGCGAAACTGCGTCCTTTACCTATGACAGCGAGGACAACTGCTCCTCCAAGACCATTACCCGCAGGACAGAAAGCGGTGTTGAATCACTTACCGAGCAGTATTCTTACGATGTTTACGGGAATGTGATACAGATAATCTATGCGGATGGCTCTGTTACCAGCATGGAGTACGATTCTGTCGGAAACATGACCGCCGCAGTGGACGCCAAGGGAAGAAGAACCAGCTACGAGTACAATCTGTTTGGAAATCTCATAAAGATCACCTATTGCGACAACACCACCGAAACCTTTGAATACGATGCAGAGGGCAGGAATACAAAGGCTACCGACCGTCTGGGCAGAAGCGTTGAAATGACCTACGACGCAGTGGGAAATCTCATCAGCAAGACCTATCCCAACGGCTCTCAGGTAAGCTATACCTATGACGCGAAATACCGCCTTGTTTCTGTAACAGGAGCAAACGACGGCGTGACCCGCTATGAGTACGATGTCCTTGACAGAAACACGGCAATCATTGACGCTCTTGGCAACCGGACAGAGTTCGGCTATGGAGTGACAAACGGTCAGCTTGAGACCATGACCGACGCAAAGGGCAATACCTACACCTACGGCTACGACCTGAACGGCAACCGCACCTCTGTGACCATGCCGGACGGCACCAGCGTTACCACTGACTACGATGCAAGAGGCAGGGTAATTTCCCAGGCTGACCAGCATGGTTATACAACGAAATACAGCTATGACGGCGCTGACAGGCTGACGTCAGTCACTGACGCGTTCGGAAATGTATGGAGCTACGAGTATAATTCTGTCGGCGAGCTTGTTTCCATAACGGACGCAAACGGCAATGTCACCCGCTACGAGTACGACAACGCAGGCAGAGTAATAAAGACCACAAATGCTGCGGGAAGCTCTGCGACCGTGGTTTATGATGAGGCGGGGAACGTCCTGAAATCCACGGATTACGCGGGAAATGTTACCACCTACACCTATGACGATTTTGACAGAGTAATTGCAAAGGCGGTTGGCGGCGATACTATTCGCTACGCCTATACCGCTGATGGCATGCTTTCCGGCGTAACAGACAAAAACGGCACGATAAGCTATAACTACGATGTAATGAACGGTCTTACCTCGGTAACGCTGTATGACGGCAAAACCATAGATTACACCTATGACGAGGCTTGCAGACTTACATCTGTGGAAACTCCGTTCGGGGCGACGCAGTATGAGTACGACCTTATGGACAGAATCGTGCGCGTTGTGGCTAACGACGGCAAGGCTACGCTCTACGAATATGACGCAAACGGCAACAGAACAGCCGTCCGCTATGCCAACGGACTTGTCGTAACCTATGAGTACGACGAGGTCAACCGTCTTGTCCGCGAGAAAATACTTGACAAGAACGGTGCGCCTGTGGTAGAATATACCTATACCCTTGGGGCAGCCGGAGAGCGCGTAAAGGTTGAGGAAACCGGAGCTGCTTCCGACCGCACCGTTGAGTATGAGTACGACGCACTTTACCGACTGGTAAAGGAAACCGTGACCGACGATAACGGCACGACCGTCACCGAGTACACCTATGACCACAACAGCAATCGCCTGACAAAAACAGTAGACGGCGAGGTCATCAGCTATGCCTACAACGAGCTGAACCAGCTTGTTTCGGAAACTGGCATTACTTACGAGTACGACCTCAACGGAAATCTCATCAAGAAAACAGAAGCCGCCCAGACCACGGTCTACACCTACAACGCGCAGAACCAGCTCATACGAGTAACGATTCAGAGCGGACAGCAGGTGAATGTTGAGGAATATCTGTACGACTATGCGGGCAACCGTATAGCTAAAATCGGGGAACTCAGCACGATAAATTATCTTGTCGACACAAACGGAGCGCTTTCACAGGTGCTTGCGGAGTACGACGAGAACGGCTCTTTGACAACCTTATACAACCGCGGCGACGAGCTTATCTCGCAGGTGCGAAACGGCGCAAAGTCGTACTATCTCTATGATGGCTTTGATTCCGTGAGAATGCTGACGGACAGCGAGGGTATTGTTACCGATACCTACACGTTCGACGCGTTCGGAAATCTGACATCCAGCACTGGCGAAACCGAGAACAGCTATCTCTACCGCGGCGAGCAGTACGACAGCTTTACGGGGCTGTATTACCTCCGTGCGAGGTATATGAACCCCTCTACAGGCACGTTCATCACAATGGACGAATACGCGGGAAGCGTGTTTGAGCCGGTGAGCTTGCATAAGTATCTTTATGCTAATGCTAATCCGGTGATGAACAGCGATCCGACGGGGTACTATACCTTAATGGATTGCCAGATTGCTACTGCAATTAGCAATACATTAAATAAGATGCTTGTGTCTAACGGCATGGGTATTCTGAATGGCATTCTTGAAATGTTCACGACGATCCTTTCCGGTGGAACGCAGTCTGAGATACAGGATTCGTTCCTTCGTGGATTCTTCAATGGGTTCATGATGGGCGGAGGTTATAGCGCTCTCTCACAGCTCGCAGGCTGTATCCCGCTGCTCAAACTCATGGTTGCTGCATATGATGGTTATATGGCTATCGGCAATTTTATGGCAGCAGGTGAGGCGTGGCAGAATGAGGATTACGTTGCCGCGATATACTACGCGGTTTCTGGAGCGGTCGGACTGTATTATGCCGGAAAAACGGCAATGCAGACTTGCTTTACGGGAGATACTCTCGTAGCGGCAGAAAACGGTCAGAAGCGTATTGACGAAATAGAGGTCGGCGACAAGGTATGGGCATTTAATGTTGAAACCGGAGAAGCCGAGCTAAAGGAAGTCACAAAGGTTTACGTCCATTCGGTTGATGAGATTCTGCACCTTTACATCGACGAGGGCGATATCGACACAACAACAAATCACCCATTCTATGTGATAGGCAAGGGCTGGGTTGCTTCTGGCGACCTTGTTGTCGGCGACGAGGTTTACAACCTTGACGAAACTGCCTCTGCTATACTCGGTCTCGAGATTGAGATTCTTGACGAGCCTGTTCTTGTCTATAACCTTGAGGTTGAGGATTTCCATTCCTACTTTGTGGGTTGTGTGCCGGTTTTGGTGCATAATTATAAATCAGGTGCAAATCATGCTAATTCATTACAAACAAATAAGCCTGCTCAAGGATATATGTTAGTGGATAAAACCACAGGCGATATTCTGAAATTTGGTGAAACAACAATGGGTTCAAAAAGATATAGCCAGAGTTATCTCAATAGTGTTAATGCAGAAATTCGTTGGATGGAATCCGGTACCAAAGCCGATATGCATCTATGGCAGCACTCAAAAATTCTTGATTACACATATTTGACAGGCCATCGTCCACCGCTAAATAAGTCTTTTTGGTAAGAGAGGGTGCAAATATGTCACAGATTTTTATATCGGTTGAGGCACATATAAGTGTTGCAGGTATTATTTCAGATGCAATAAAAAAAATAGAATGTGCTACAGGAGTGCTTGAGACAACTGATTATACCAATGTGTTAGATAATATTGGGATAATAATTAACAGCTTTGACACAAATTGGATGTCGTGGGGATATGGAAAGTCCCGAAAATATATCAGTTATAAAAATCGATATGCTGATATACGGTTAAACATTCCATCAGAGGATTTAATTGCGGCAGATACTAAAACAAGGTTTTTTATGGTAAGAAACAATATCATAGAATCTATACAGATTATTGATAATCGTCTTAATAAAAAGCAACGCTTTTCTTTTGATGGTCAACGACTTATTAACTTGATTCAAACAAAGACCTCTGATTTAGTTTAGCATTACCGACCATATCACAATCAAGTATAATCGAAGCTTACCAGATCATGACGGCGCTGACAGGCTGACGTCAGTCACTGACGCGCTCGGAAATGTATGGAGCTACGAGTATAATTCTGTCGGCGAGCTTGTTTCCATAACGGACGCAAACGGCAATGTCACCCGCTACGAGTACGACAACGCAGGCAGAGTAATAAAGACCACAAATGCTGCGGGAAGCTCTGCGACCGTGGTTTATGATGAGGCGGGGAACGTCCTGAAATCCACGGATTACGCGGGAAATGTTACCACCTACACCTATGACGATTTTGACAGAGTAATTGCAAAGGCGGTTGGCGGCGATACTATTCGCTACGCCTATACCGCTGATGGCATGCTTTCCGGCGTAACAGACAAAAACGGCACGATAAGCTATAACTACGATGTAATGAACGGTCTTACCTCGGTAACGCTGTATGACGGCAAAACCATAGATTACACCTATGACGAGGCTTGCAGACTTACATCTGTGGAAACTCCGTTCGGGGCGACGCAGTATGAGTACGACCTTATGGACAGAATCGTGCGCGTTGTGGCTAACGACGGCAAGGCTACGCTCTACGAATATGACGCAAACGGCAACAGAACAGCCGTCCGCTATGCCAACGGACTTGTCGTAACCTATGAGTACGACGAGGTCAACCGCCTTGTCCGTGAGAAAATACTTGACAAGAACGGCGCACCTGTGGTAGAATATACCTATACCCTTGGAGCAGCCGGAGAGCGCATTAAGGTTGAAGAAACCGGAGCAGCTTCCGACCGCACCGTTGAGTATGAGTACGATGCACTTTACCGACTGGTAAAGGAAACCGTGACCGACGATAACGGCACAACCGTCACCGAGTACGCCTACGACCGCAACAGCAACCGCCTTACAAAGACGGTTGACGGCGATGTCATCAGCTATGCCTACAACGAGCTGAACCAGCTTGTTTCGGAAACTGGCATTACTTACGAGTACGACCTCAACGGAAATCTCATCAAGAAAACCGAAGCCGCCCAGACCACGACCTACGCATACAACGCGCAGAACAAGCTCATAAGAGTAACAGTTCAGGGCGGACAGAGTGTCAACGTTGAGGAATATCTGTACGACTATGCGGGCAACCGTATAGCAAAGGTAACCGAACTCGGTTCGACTTATTATCTCGTTGACACCAACGGAGCGCTATCGCAGGTGCTTGCGGAGTATGACGAGAACAGCTCTTTGACAACCTTATACACCCGTGGCGATGAGCTTATTTCGCAGGAGCGAAACGGCGTTAAGTCGTACTATCTCTATGACGGCTTTGATTCTGTAAGAATGCTGACGGACGAGGGCGGTTCTGTAACCGATACCTACACGTTCGACGCGTTCGGAAATCTGACATCCAGCACTGGTGATACTGAGAACAGCTATCTCTACCGCGGCGAGCAGTTCGATAGCTTTACGGGCTTGTATTACCTCCGCGCGAGGTATATGAATCCGTCTACTGGCACGTTCATCACAATGGACGAGTACGCGGGAAGCGTATTTGAGCCATTGAGCCTGCATAAGTATCTTTATGCGAATGCGAATCCTGTGATGAACAGCGATCCGACGGGGTACTTCTCACTCAGTGAGCTGAATGTAACCCAGACTATTGAAGCAACGCTTCACAAGATGCTGACACCAAACTTCAGCAACGTAATGAAGTGGATAAACTTCTTTGCATCGTTTTTTGATACCTGCAACCAGATTCAGCAGATGTTATCCGACGGGGCAACGCTTGGTGACATAGCTTCTTCTATGCTCAGAGGAGCGGTTTCAGGACTGCTTCTGAACAAGATGTGCATGATAAAGGGAATAGGACCGATACTCAGCAAGATAATGATAGGGTACGGATACTATGTTCAGATTCAGGCATTTGATGAAGCAATCAAGGACGGCGATATAGTAAGCGCAATCCTGATAGGTTTGCAGGTTGGCACAGACCTTACTGCGCTGGGCGATTCCTGCTTTACTGGCGATACTTTCGTTGCAGCAGAAAACGGTCAGAAGCGCATTGACGAGATTGAGATCGGCGACAAGGTATGGGCATACAACGTTGAAACCGGAGAAACCGAACTCAAGACCGTAACAAAGGTTTACGTCCATTCGGTTGATGAGATCCTGCACCTCTACACTGATGAAGGCAACATCGACACGACCACAAACCATCCGTTCTATGTGATTGATAAGGGTTGGGTTGCTGCGGGCGACCTTGCCATTGGCGATGAGGTTTATAACCTTGACGGCACGACTTCCACAATTCTTGGCTCAGAAATTGAGGTTCTTGCCGAGCCAGTGATTGTCTATAACCTTGAGGTTGAGGATTTCCATTCCTACTTTGTGGGTTGTGTGCCGGTTTTGGTGCATAACAAATGCCACGGCCATCATTCCGATCCTAAATATTTAGGTGGTGATCCAAAACAACCTTTGACATATATTGATAGTACGGATCATAATAAGATTCACTCCCTAATTGACGAAGTATTTCCCAGAAGGAAAGGCACAGCATATTACAACCATCTACGGCAAGCCAATTCTGATTTTGATAACAAGGTGTACAGTACATTGATTGACATATATCAGAAATATAATGACAAATACCCAACGTTGGTAAGCGATTTTGTGAATAACTTTAACCGAAGATGATTTGTTTGAAGCCAAGCTTTTAGTTTGTTGATGAAATGGAGCGGGTGTTTGTATCATAATCACACAACCGCTCTATTTCACAAATTCTTAAAATAGAGGCTTAATTGATAGAAAGGCGATTTGATTTTTCATATCGTATAGGGTGTTTTATGGTCACAATATTTGCATATAATTCTAACCTTTTGTTGGAAAAAAGAAACTTATCTATTTCCGAATACTATGATGGCGAAAATCCTTTGATTGATGATAATGAATATAGAAAAAAGAACGGTATAAACAAAATAAAGGGTATTATTTATAATGATGGTTCTAGCGATATTTTGGAACAGTTTGTAAACTATTTTGATAGCGACGGCAGACTGGTCGGTTCCAATGGGTATGATGCCAATTTCATCTTAACCGATACATCTCAGATTTTTTATGATTATAACCAATATATTGGCTATTGCGAAATAAATATCACATTGCAAGATCATAAATTGAATATGGATATTTCCTTAGAGCCTCAAAAATTGCTGAGATTTGTTTTGAACAAAAAGTTAATGAGATTTCACAACGGTGATTATGAGCTTGCGGATGAGTTCATAACTACTCAGATATCAGACAAATTTTTTATATCGTGCTCTACCTTTGATACGAGGTCTGATGAAAAATACAGGGTTGATGTTGAGGTTAGATTTTACGATGGTAATGTGTTACTTGGTAAATCAACAATAGTTTCTGAAGTACTATCTGATTAGTTTGATGATTCATTCTGCAAATAATTCTAAAAATGAAGTCAACCGAATATATGCTATATAAGAGTGTCAACTTGTTTGGCGGGTTGGTTATACGGGTTGTTCCATATTATGTTGAGGATAATGGTGTGCCATAATATATAACATATAGTTTGTTAGGCTATTGTTATAGAATAGATAATACCCCATAATCTAATTTTTTAGTTGTACTGCAATTCTTCTTTGTACTGCATGGTGTCTGCAAAAGATCAAACATATTCTTCGTGGAGGTAATTATGTTTATCAAGTTAATCAAACAGATTATCCCATCTCCGAATTTAAACGTCAGTTTTGACCGCAATGAGATCAATGCTAAGTTAGGTATTAACCTTCCCGATGATTATTATGATCTTGTTGCAATATACGGAGCAGGAACATTTGCTAATTTTATAAAAATTCTAGTTCCATTTTCCAATGAATTTGAGTACAGCCTTTTTCAGTTTATGGAAATTGACAGAGAGGATTATTCTTATGGGCGTGACTTTCTGGAACTTGATGTCAATAACGAAGATTTTGATGATCCTCGTTTACAAAAAGGCTGAAAAGTAGGTGAACCATTTGGTTATTATCCAGAGAAGGGAGGACTTATTCCTTGGGGCAAATCTCCCTTTGGAAATGAATATACATTCTATTGGAATACATCTAATGAACAATGGTCAGTTGTAGTATATGATGACTTGTATGGGTATAAAGAGTTTTCTATGACCATGACAGAGTTTTTGTATAACCTATTGTCGAATAAAATTGGTTTAGGAAACACATTTACAGAGGACAGTTTGTTGTTTGTTCCCTTCACGGAGCAGTAATTTATAATGTCCTGAGATCTACGAATCACGCAGGAAATGTAACCTCCTACATCTATGATGATTTCGACAGAGTGATCGCAAAGACCGTTGGCGGCGATACTATTCGCTATACCAACGGACTTGTCGTAACCTATGAGTACGACGAGGTCAACCGTCTTGTCCGTGAGAAAATACTTGACAAGAACGGCGCGCCTGTGGTAGAATATACCTATACCCTTGGGGCAGCCGGAGAGCGCATTAAGGTTGAAGAAACCGGAGCAGCTTCCGACCGCACCGTTGAGTATGAGTACGATGCACTTTACCGACTGGTAAAGGAAACCGTGACCGACGATAACGGCACGACAGTCACCGAGTACACCTACGACCGCAACAGCAATCGCCTGACAAAAACAATGGACGGCGAGATCACCAGCTATATCTACAACGAGCTGAACCAGCTTGTAACGGAAACTGGCATTATTTATGAGTACGACCTCAACGGAAATCTCATCAAGAAAACCGAACCTGCCCAGACCACGACCTACACCTACAACGCGCAGAACAAGCTCATAAGAGTAACAGTTCAGGGCGGACAGAGTGTCAATGTTGAAGAATACTGCTACGACTATGCGGGCAACCGTATAGCCAAAATCGGCGAGCTCAGCACGATAAATTATCTTGTCGACACCAACGGAGTGCTTTCACAGGTGCTTGCGGAGTATGACGAGATAGGAACGCGACGCCGAGAAAAACCAATAAATATATTTCATATCCCCTGTTTCCAAGAAGCAGGGGATTTTATTCAAAAACAAGATTTAAAAAATTTTGTTTGACTATATTTAAATATCCTAAAAGGATATGTGGATTATTCCATTCTGTCTGCAAATAATGTAGAATAAAAGCAGAAATGGAGTGAATGGGATGTACTATGATGTGGATTTGGATATAGATTACAAGGCGATAGGTAGGAGGATAAGGGCGGCGAGGGAGCGAAAGGGTCTCAAGCAGCATAATCTTGCTGCGCTTGCGGAAGTGGCGGCAACCAATATTTCACACATAGAACGAGGTGTAGCAAAGGTCAGCCTGCCTACGTTGCTGAAGATTGCGAATTCCCTTGAGGTTTCAATGGACGAGCTGCTGTGCGATAGCCTGACCAAATCAAAGCATGTTTTTACAGGCGAGCTTGCAGAAATTGTCGATAAATGCACCGACAAGGAACTGAAGCTTATAACTGAAACTGTGAAAGCAATGTATGACACCATTCATGGCAGATTAGGCTGAAAAGGAAGGTTTGGAATTATGGTTCGTATTGCGGTTTGCGACGATGAAAAGGTTGATCTGGAGTACCTTGCTGAGAAAATAGAGCACGGCTGCTCCTGCGACTGTGAAATTGTCAAGTATGAGGACGGAGAAAATCTGTTGGCGGACAGCCGGAAACAGGTTTTCGACGTCCTCTTTTTGGATATAGATATGCCAGGAATGGACGGCATGCTGGTTGCCGAAACTATTCGTGAAGAAAACCAGTATGTGAAGATCGTGTTTGTCACGAATAAGGAAGAATGCGTTTTCCAGGGTTACAGATACGGAGCGTTCAGGTTCATGAGGAAAAGCTGCTTTGAACAGGAACTGCCGGAAACTATGGCTTCCTTGGAGAAATTTTTTGATTCTGTGAATGAATTGATAGTATTCAAAAAGCCTGGAGGAGAGTTCTCAAAAAAGATATCTGAGATTAGATATATAGAAGTTCAGGGGCATAATGTGACTGTAAATTGTGGAGATACAACGGAGCAGGTTATGGGAACAATGCGTGAGTATGAGAAGAAACTCAGCGCCAAAGGATTTATTCGTATACATAAGGGTTTTCTTGTGAATTTCCGTAATATCTATTCGATAGAACAAAAAGACATTGTGCTGGATGACGGCAAAAAGCTTCCGCTGAGCAGAAACCGCATTAACGAAACTAAAACCAAGCTGCAAGTTTTTACAAGGAGTATGGATATATGATTTGGGATATGGTTGAAATTGCGGCGTCAGCAGTAGAGAATATCATAATAGTGGACTTTGTTGGCAAATATCTGGGATATAAGAATCAGAAGATAATCTGGTTAAAATCAGGTTTATTCTTTGTTTTGTCGATGATGAATGTAATTGTAGTTCCTGCTGTGTTTCATTCCGAGATTGTATCAGCCGTTATTCTTATTTTGTTACTGTTGGGGTATAGTATAGTTTTTTTGAAGGGGAATTTATATAACAAAGTATTCATTGTATTCTTTAATGTTCTAATAATTCTTACTGTAAATACCTTAATGCTGACTATTTTTGGTTGGATATTCAATGCAGATTTTAACAATCTAGCTCAAATGAGAAATTCGGCGAGAGTGATGCTTCTTGTAACCACCAAATTTCTGTACTTTATATGTACCAGATTGATTATAAAGATGAAAAAAGGAAAATCCTATTCATTATCTGGCAAAGAATGGATTTTGGTGATATGTATATTCCTTATCACTTTAATGATTGGGGTAATGATGTTTGAAGCAATATGGAAGGAAGAGTACAACGATACAGTTCTCGCAGTATTTGCTGTGGGATTGATATTAATTAATGTAATTACATATTCCTTGCTCAGTCGGTTAAGTAAAGAAAATGCACGCAAAACCGAATTGGCAATATTGGAGATTCAACTTCATGAACAGGCAGAGCGTATGAACGAAATAAATAATATGTATACTGAAATACTTCATATAAGGCATGATATAAAGAAATGTGTGAATTGTGCGTCAGTCCTTTTACAACAGGGGAAATATAGTGAAGCAGAGAAATATTTGAATGATATATCCTCGGAAAAGTTGGGTACAATAAAGGAATATGTTGTTCTGAAAAGTGGAGTGATAAGCGCAGTAATTAATTCAAAACTATCTGAATGTAGAAGAAATAATATTTTGATTGAGACAAGCATATCCGATTGTGTAGATGGTTTCTCAGACATAGATATCAGTATATTACTGTCAAATCTGTTTGATAATGCAATTGAAGCGTGTATGAAGCTGCACGAGGGAAGATGCTTGAGTTTCCATAGGTTTCTTCATATGGGATATCTCAGGATAGTGATGAAGAATAGTGTTGATAGCAATGACGGTGGAAATATGCAATTATTAACAACTAAATCAGACAGAAAAAATCATGGCTTTGGCATAAAGACAATCAAAGAAATATCTGAAAAAAATAATGGCATGTGTGATTTCCAGATTGATGGTAATGTATTTATTGCAGATATTTGGATTAGAAAAAAAATAAATACTACATTTTAGGAAAAATAACGACATTTTGCGCAGCTCCTATTGAATTTTCATTAAAAATCGGCTAATATTGACTTAAAGGTGGTTTTATGATCAGACTTTTGAGTTCAAAGTTAGCCGATTTATTGGTTCGGAATAAAATTGTTGCGATTGAAGACAGAGAAGTATATATTTATGGATATGAAATTCTCATATCATCTGTTATAGGGGTATTTACAGTTATATTACTGGGAGTATTTCTGAACTCATTCGTGGAATCTCTGTTATTTTTGATTATATTCGTTACTATAAGGCAATGCAGTGGTGGATATCATGCAAATTCTTATATGAAATGTATAGTATCATTTGTCGCTGTTTATGTGTTTGTGATTATTGTACTGCATTTTGTTTTGCCATACTATTCTCTATTTATTTGGGCGATTCTTTCCGTGGTGTGCATGTCTGTGATTTTAGATCTTGCTCCAATTGAGAATCCTCAAAAACCGTTAACTGCTGAAATAAAGAGTAGAAATAGAAAACGGGCGATTGTCATGTCACTAATTATATTAGTCGTTTCGGCATTGTTATACGTTATTGTGCCCCGAATATCACTAATAATGATGTTGACATTGCTTTCAATATGCATGTTAATGATATATGAAAATTTGAGAGGAGGTGCTAATCATGAAGACAATTAAGCAAACTGTTTTAAAGGCTACAGCAAAAGTGGGAATCAAAACTGCAATTGATGCTTACGGCGCAGCTTCGTATTTCCTTTGCTACCAGCCGAAGGAACCGGCTTCACTCAAAAAGTATGTGAAAAAGTGAGCTGTTCTAAATGACAAGAACTGCCGGTTGCGCGTGTAATCGGCAGTATACTTCCATCTGTTAAAACACTCTTTAAATTATCCTGAGAATAAATGAAGACTGAAGTGGTGATGTCTATTGTAAAAAAGTAAAGTGCATTCATGTCCTAAAAAATAATAGTAAAGCTTTGTTTGAAGGGGGCTAATTTTATTTATGGAAAACTATATATATTATTGCTATAAAAAATGGTTAAAGGAAAATGAAGGAAGTTTAAGAATTCAAATCTCTAAGCTTGATGTTGTCGCGATTATTCTTTTATTTTCCCTTTTGGCAACTCTAATTGGTTTATTCGTTATTTTATCATTTGCAATTGCGGGCTGTAATTATCAAATATGGGCATATATTTTAATGGCATTAGAGTTTATTTTAACAATTGGTTTGTCTATTTATTGCGAAAAAAAACAAGTTTCACATAGTCAAAAAAATTTGTCTAACTATATATCAGATTGCAATAACCTTAAGAAATTTCTTTCCCAAAACCAAATAACTATAAAAGTTATTCCAAAACTTGTAGAAAGATATAATTCCATTATTTGCGATATAGAAGAAAAAATAGATCGCAAGCACAATTCTATCAACAAATTTATGGAAATAATGCTGATTCCTGGCTCAGTATTAATTCTAGGAGCTATGCTTGACAAAGAGATAACCGTTTCAGAGACACTTGGCATTGGTATTTCCGGATTGTTGATTTTGTTTTTTATCTATGGTGTTATATTATTCGGATTATTCTTGTATGATGTTATAATGAGGATTCCAGAGAACACCTATAAACAGCTCGTAAGCGACTTACAAAGCATTCTTGATTTTGAGGAGTGTGAATTCCTAAATTTATTGAATGATGATTCTATAAATGTTTTAATTGATAATGAATCAGACGATGGTTGTGATTGTCACACAAAGATTTGAGTCATTATTTCCTAAGGAAGATTAACTGTGCTGCAATCAAGCTCAACGCTGAATTGCACATATCACTATTCACTATATTTCTCTATTGGTGTATTCAGAAAGAAGGTTACATTATGTTTAAAAAGGCTTTAATTGTTGGAATTGATGATTATGGAGCAAACTCATTGAAGGGTTGTTGCAATGACGCTAATTGTATTAGTGAAATGCTGGGGAAAAACTCTGATGAAAATAATACTCCTAATTTTGGCGTTAAGTGTATTACAATTCCACGCGGTTCTGGAAGATCCCTAACTAAAAGTGAACTTAAATCAAAGATAAAAGAATGTTTCAGCGGTGATTCGGATATTGCTCTTTTCTATTTTTCCGGGCACGGGTGTATTGATGCCTGCGGAGGTTATCTTGTTACTACTGACTACTCTACTGACGATTACGGAATTAGTATGAACGATATCCTTACAATGGTAAACAATTCCAGTTGTAAAAACAGAATAGTAATTTTAGATTGCTGCCATAGTGGCTTTTTAGGTCAGAATAATGCTATGGGAGGCAATTGTTCTACCATAAACGAAGGTGTAACCATATTGTCAGCTTGTAGAAATGAAGAAGCAAGTATAGAAACAGACGGGCATGGTGTATTTACATATTTCCTGTTGGAAGCGCTTTCAGGGAGGGCTGCTGATTTACTGGGACACATTACACCTGGAAACATATATGCGTATATTGACAGAGCATTAGGACCATGGGGTCAGAGACCGGTATTCAAAACCAATATAACAAGCTTTGTTTCATTAAGGGATGTCAAGCCGCCGGTTGATATCAAAATATTGCGTAATATATGCAATCTGTTTGAAACCGCAAATTCCTCATTTCCTCTGGACCCATCATATGAATACACTAATTCAAATGACATTGAACATGTGGTAGAACCGCCATATGCGGATCAGGAGCATGTGAAAGTTTTTAAGCAGTTACAATTGCTTGAAGGAGTTGGTCTTGTAGTTCCCGTTGATGAGGATCATATGTACTGGGCTGCGATGCACTCTAAATCATGTGAACTTACACCACTGGGTAAGCAATACTGGACATTAGCTAAAAGCAACAAATTTTAAAGAAGAGTGGTAAACATGAACAAGAAACGAGTTTTTATCAGTTTTGACTATGACCATGACGAGAGTTTAAAAAATCTTCTGGTTGGTCAGGCACGTAATCCTGATTCCCCATTTTGCATTACCGATATGTCAATAAAAGAAACTATTACAATCGACTGGAAAGAAAATGCTCGCAGAAGAATAAAAGGATGCGATGTTGTAATTGTAATTTGCGGCACTAATACAGATACCGCTACTGGTGTAAGTGCAGAGCTCAAATTGGCTCAGGAGGAAGGGGTTGACTATTTTCTGCTGTGTGGTTATAGCAACAGAATTTGTGTCAAGCCTAAAAGCGCTCGTTGTTCAGATAAAATGTACAATTGGAAATGGGATAATCTTAAGATGTTGATTGGAGGAGCAAGATGAAGATATTCATTTCTCATAAGCAAGAAGATGATGCTGTAGCAAGGCGTTTAGATCTAGAGTTTAAGCACTACAATGTAGATACATATCTGGATTTGATTGATGATACTATTTCGAAGAACGGTGAGGCTCTAACTAAACACATTAGAGAATCATTAAATACCTGTACAGATATAATAGTTGTTATGTCAGAAAAAACCAAGCTGTCACAGTGGGTCCCCTTTGAGGTGGGGATGTCCACGCAAAAAGATATGCCAACAGTGACATTTATGGTCGATGATGTGAAACTTCCAGAGTTCCTTGATTATTGGCCGCGTTTGAAGAAATTTTCGGATGTAGAGAAATACCTAATTGCGAAGAACCGTATTTTTTCAACTAATGAAAGTGAATCAAGAGGAGATGGTATGTTGAATTTCATGCGTATGCCATCTACTAATGATTTTTATAGAACGCTAAAGGAAATGCTATAAATTGCTTTTGTAAGTCAACAAGCACACATTTCCGTCAATAATGCCCCAGCGGATTCGTTCTTTTAATCGAGAGCATGGGGAGCCAGATTTCTGAAAGCGCATTGCAGAGCCATTCACGGCATGCAAGGCGCTTTCGCTGTATCTGGACAAATTACAAAAAGGTGTCAGTTACACGATATTTTCATAGAGCTTGTCTATGTGAGAGTTATGCCGGCTGCGCTGAAGCTTGAGATTAAACGCGAGATGTAAATACATCTGGGTAGTATGTATGCTGCTATGACCGAGGATAAGCCGGAGGGTCTCCAGATCTCCACCATCAGCCAGGTAATAAGTTGCAAACGTGTGCCGGAGCAGATGAGGGTGAAGCCGTTCTATTCCGGTTTGCTCCTTCAGGCGCTGACATACAAGTTTAACGAGGTTGTCAGAACATCTGCCCCCGGTTTGATCGACGAAGAACGGCTCGGAACTGCCAGCGGAATGACGGAAACGAAGCCGATAATCAAGCAGCTGCGCACATGTCTTTTCTCCCATGGGAATCAGACGTTGTTTGCTGCCTTTTCCGCGAACGATCATTGAACGAGTGGAAAAGCTGATATCACTAACGTTGATCCGGGGAATCTCGCCCCGGCGCAGTCCACTGTCAAGCATGAGCAAGATAAAGCACTTGTTTCGTTCGGCGTAGTGGCTTCCGGAACTTTCAAGTGTTCTGATCAGCAGCAGTATTTCTTGATCATCTAAGATCAACTGCTCCTTGCAATGAACTTTTGGCAAACGAAGCTGTCGGGAGAAGTCTTCGAGGTAATCTTCGCCGATACAGAAATTATAAAAAGCCTTAACGGCTCGCATTGCTCCATGAACTGAGCTGCTGGAAAGCTTATCGCCGTTTCGCTTGTTCTGAGATTTGAGGAAAACACCATATTGCTTGAATTTCAGCAGATTCAAGTCTGCTGGATCCTCGGAGCCGAGCCACTTGAAAAACTCCGTCAGCTGATCTTTATACCATGAGATTGTAACCGGGCTGTTATTCCGGAACTCCTGCTCAAGGAGAAACATATCATACATTTCTTGTATGGTCATAAAAAATCAACTCCAATGCGCATGGGGCGCCCCGCTCGCACGCTCGCAGCCCCATGCGCGTTTACTTGATTGTTTTCGCCCATCTGAGTATAGTCTGATATAGATAATACACGCCGATAGCCGTAAGCCATGTAGTTCCGATCGCAAGCATAGCGGTCACCGGAACGAAGTAATTTACGTAGCCGAATAGCTGCTTGACTTCGGCGGGGATCTCCACATCTTTAAACGGGCTGTCGGGGAGAAGAAGGACGATAGCGTTGACGATATCGTCAAGAACATCTGTTATAGCGTTCCAGATTCCTTTTACTGTGGATTCCACATTATTCCCCCCTTAATGATTGATCATCTTCGGCGTGATGTAGATAAGCAGCACCACAAAGCTAATGATGAATACCGTGTAGCATATAGGCTGCACAAGGGGAATGCAGGAAAGATCTATAACTAGTTCCTCATCGATTTCAAACATCGGCTCGAAGTCCTCCGGAATTTCTCCGATTGTCTGATTACCTGCGAACGGCTCCAGATTCTTCATATCCGTTGAAATGGGTATCCGGAACACCGGAGCTACTGGATCAGCGCCCAGAACGGACATGATCCGGATAAGATCGAAGGGAATGCAGAACGGGAATTTACTAGCGATAAGGGAAGGAATATCTATATCAAGCCGGGTATTCGTCTTTAGCTGCGTGAGTGTCTGGTCTGCCTCTCCCGGAACGTCGGTAACAGTAACCGCGTCAGTGGGTATTACTATTGATGGATCCGTGTCAACCTCTAGCGTTGGATCCTTCGTCTTATCCAGGGGAAGAACTCCGGAAAGATCGTCGAGCGAGACATGCTGAAATTGCGCTCAAGCGGGATTTGATGGGTATCGCGACCGCCTGAGTCTGTACACGGTGCCCCCCTGTTAACAAGGGCGCTTTCGCGTTGACCTCGTCCGCGTAACAACCGCGTCAAAGTTAAAAGAGTAACGCAGGAGTGAAACAATCGTATATAATCACATGGCGGTAATTGCTCCAACAGGAACTGCTCCGTGTCTTATAAAAATATCTTTATATATAACAAAAAGATTGCACCGTCCTTTCGGACTGTGCAATCTTTTTGTTATACTTGGTTGCGGTGGAAGGATTTGAACCCTCGCAATGGATGAGTCAGAGTCATCTGCCTTACCGCTTGGCGACACCGCAATATTTCGTTCAGTCATTTCGTTTACCCTGGTGACTTAACGAATAATATTATATCACAGGAAACACGATTTGTCAATAGTTTTTTTGAAAAAAACCGAATTTTTTTAAACTTTTTTTGAGATGACATGGGAAACCGCTCTGCAATGCGGTTTGTGGATATATAATACCCGAAATTCCGCGAGATATTCACCGGAAAACGCTGGAGTGCATATAATAGTACATCAAAATTCTGAAAGGAGCCGCCTATGAACACAACAGAAAGCGGAGCCGCGGAGTACCTCCGCCGCTACCGTGAGATCCTCGATACAATGATTGACGAAATGACCAACGCGCAGCTTGGGTGCAGCATATCGCAGAACTTTATCATGCAGATGATACCGCACCACCGCGCCGCAATTGAGATGTCCCGGAACCTGCTTGAGCACTCCCGGTTCAGACCGGTGCGGTGTATCGCAGAGAACATAATCACATCGCAGACCAAAAGCATAGAGAACATGCAGTCCGCGCTGGAGTGCTGCTCCCAGGTGAAGAACTGCAGCCAGGAACTGTGCGGCTATCAGCGGCGCTTCCGGGATATCACCGGGATAATGTTTGAGCAGATGAAGGGCGCCTGCACTACTGGCTGCATAGCCGCGGACTTCATGCGGGAGATGATACCTCATCACCGCGGCGCGGTTCTCATGTCCGAGAACGCCCTGCAATATCCGCTGTGCAGGGAGATTCGCCCGATGCTGGACGCTATAATCTCCTCGCAGACCTGCGGGATACGCGAGATGGAGCAGCTCCTGCGGAAAATGCAGTAAGCCGGAAAGCCAGGCCACCAGACCATCAGACCGCATATAAAAATCACCGGGGCTTTGCGAAGTCCCGGCGATATTATTACTGGTAAGCCTGCTGTGCCGCGTCCGCGTAAGCGGTCATGTCGACCGTATCGCCTGAGATGTCGTCGGTGCCGGTGAGTGTCACGCGGTCGATCGTATACCATGCGGAGGTGGAGTTGTGGTCTTCCATAATGTCGTAAAGCTGAATGGAGGCAGTTCCGTCGTCGTTGGACTGCACCCCGGAGTGCTGGGGATAGTACCCAGTCTGCGCCCCGTAGTAAGCCAGTGCGATGTATTGCAGCTCCTGGTTGGTGTAGAACGTGAATTCCTCCGCATTGGCGTTGACCGGAGTGAACAGCTCGGTTCTTCCGTCGCTCCATTCAATGCTCATGGTGCCGTCGGGATTGTTTACTGCTTCCGAGTTTATCGAGTTATCCGCCGCGCCCATGTGGAATGTCGTGGAGCCGTCCGGGTTCGTCTCGTACTCGAATGCGACTCCGGTTCCGTTTTCGAAGCTCATCGTGCAGCCGCCGGTGCCGTCCGGGTAGAATACGTAGTAGCTGTCCGCGCCGCGCCATATCGCGGAGTGCGTTCCGATATCAAAATGACCGTCCGGGGTCTTTTCCGACGTGCCGGATCCGCTGAGAGTGCTGTTTTCCTCAGCCGTGCTGGTTTTCTCAGGCTCCGCTGTAGGAGTTTTCTCAGTTTCAGCCGGAGCCGTGGACGTATCCGCCGCAGACGCGCTGGTATTGATCAGACCTCCTGCGCCCTCGGAAGTATTCGCCCGGCAGCCTGTACACATTACTATTGCTGAAACGATCATCAGCGCTGTAAATTTCCTCATATGATTACCCCTTTCAACACCACATATTATGCCAAAAGAGCCGCTATGTGATACATCGCGGCTTGGTTATTCGGTTATTCCGTTCAGCCGGAAGCCAGCAGAACGTTTTCTTCCCCGGCAAACTCGCTGGGAACAGCCTGGTCTTTTGCCAGCTCTGAATCTCCGGCAGGCTCGGCTGCGGGTTTGCCTTCGTTCCACTCCACAAGTTCCAGCAGGCGCTTGTCCATCAGGGTGTAACCGTGGCGGTACAGCTCCATTATCTTGCGGCTGTCCTGCTCGAACTTGCTTATGGTCGGAATCTGCGGGCGTATAACGAACGCCTTTCCCTCTGCCTGGAGCTTATCCATCAGCGCGATGTTCCGGTTGTAGTTGTCAACGCGCTCCATGCAGGCTTCAATGAACGCCGGGTAGTCCTTGTACATGTGGGAGATCACCTGGCGGAATTTTGCGTAGTTCGTCGGCGGTACGTTGGCGTCCGGCTTCGTCATGACGATAACAACGCGGTCGCAGCCCATGTCGAGCGCGTGCTGTATCGGTATGGAATCTGCGATGCTGCCGTCGAGGTAGTGCTTTCCGTTTATCTCCACCGGGTCGCAGAGCATAGGCACGGAGCAGGTCGCCTTGACGATGGTCAGCAGCTTCTGCTCGTCGGAGGATTCGGAGAAGAACTCCGCCTTGCCGGTCTCACAGCAGGTACACGCGTACTCCACGTCTATTCCGCTCTTGAAATATGTATCAAAGTCGAAGGGGAACTGCTTGTAGGGGTACTCGAACGCCATTTTGTCGAGGTTGATTATCTTGTGAACCTCAACAAACTGCTTGAATCCGAAGTAGGATTCCGATTTCGGAGCGTTTATCTGCCGCGCGGTGCGCCCTATCTGCCTTGAAACGTAGCTCATTGCGTTGCCGCCGCCTGCGGAAACTCCGCATACGTAGGGATAGTATATCCCGTTTTCCATCAGGCGGTCAAGAACTCCCGCCGTGAATATTCCCCTTACGGCGCCGCCTTCTAATATAAGTCCTGTTTTCATAATTAACCTCACCTGCCATTATCTCAGCCAGTGTTCCACAATAAATATGATACCATGCGAAAATTAATTTTTCGTTAACTTTTCCGCTGGTGAAGTTCGCATATTAGACAAAAAATACTGAAATTACCAGTTGAATTATAGACAAAATGCCGCCCCGGGAGTTGACCTTCCGGGGCGGCACATTAGTATTCAAACCGCGAAAACGGCTTTGTTATGCGGAATTATTCCGCATGCTGAACCATCGGGGTGAGTTCGCCACCGACTGCGTCGATAACGATAATATCGCCCTGGTGAACCTCGCCGCGGAGTATCTCCTTAGCGACGATGGTCTCAACGTTGCGCTGGATATACCTCTTGAGCGGACGTGCGCCGAAGCTCGGGTCGTAGCTTGCGTCGACTATCGCCTGCTTTGCGGCGTCGGTGATGTCGAGGTCAAGCTGCTTGTCCTTCAGGCGAGCCTTGAGGGAAGCTGCCAGCAGGTCGATGATCTTGAATATCTCCTCCTTGCGGAGCGGCTTGTAGAACACGATCTCGTCAAGTCTGTTGAGGAACTCCGGTCTGAACGACTGCTTGAGCAGCATATCCACGGACTTCCGCGCTTCCTCGGAGATCTCGCCCTGCTCGTTGATGCCGTCGAGGATATACTGCGAGCCGAGGTTTGAAGTCAGTATGATTATCGTGTTGCGGAAATCTACGGTTCTGCCCTGACCGTCGGTTATTCTGCCGTCGTCGAGCACCTGGAGCAGCACATTGAACACATCGGGGTGAGCTTTCTCCACCTCGTCGAACAGAACGACGGAGTAGGGCTTGCGGCGTACTGCCTCGGTGAGCTGACCGCCTTCCTCGTAGCCTACATATCCTGGAGGCGCGCCGATAAGTCTGGACACGCTGTACTTCTCCATATATTCGCTCATGTCGAGACGTACGATGCTGTGCTCGTCGTCGAACAGAGCCTCCGCGAGCGCTTTAGCAAGCTCGGTCTTGCCCACGCCGGTAGGACCGAGGAACAGGAAGGAGCCGAGCGGCTTCTTCGGGTCGTTGATACCTGCACGGGAGCGCATGATCGCCTCGGTCACGCGGTCGACCGCCTCGTCCTGACCGATGACCCTCTTGTGGAGCGTGTCGCCCAGTGCGAGTATCTTCTCGCGCTCGCCCTCTACCAGCTTCGTTACCGGAATGCCGGTCCAGCGGGAAACGATACGCGCGATCTCGTCCTCGGTTACTTTGTCGCGGAGCAGGGAATCGCTCTTAGCCTGCTCTGCAAGCTCCTCTTCCTTGGCAAGCTCGGACTGGAGCTTCGGCAGGGTGCCGTATTGCAGCTCCGCCGCCTTGTTCAGGTTGTATTCGCGCTTTGCCTTTTCGATCTCGCCGTTGGTGGCTTCTATCTCCTTGCGGAGATCCTGCACCTTGCTGATGGCGTTCTTCTCGTTCTGCCACTTTGCCTTCATCGCGTTGAACTTCTCGCGCTTCTCGGCAAGTTCCTTCTGAATATCCGCGAGGTGCTCCTGAGAAAGCTTGTCGGTCTCCTTTTTCAGAGCCGCTTCCTCGATCTCGTCCTGCATGATGGAACGGCTTATTTCATCAAGCTCCTGCGGCATGCTGTCCATTTCGGTGCGTATCATCGCGCATGCCTCGTCCACGAGGTCTATCGCCTTATCCGGCAGGAACCGGTCGGTGATGTACCTGTTGGAGAGCGTAGCCGCCGCGATAAGCGCGTTGTCGTGGATCTTTACGCCGTGGAATACCTCGTAGCGCTCCTTCAGACCTCTCAGTATGGATATGGTATCCTCTACGGAAGGCTCGTTCGCCATAACGGTCTGGAAACGACGCTCAAGCGCGGGGTCCTTCTCGATATACTTGCTGTACTCGTCGAGGGTGGTCGCGCCTATGCAGTGGAGTTCGCCGCGCGCCAGCATAGGTTTCAGAAGGTTGCCGGCGTCCATTGCGCCGTTGCTCTTGCCGGCGCCGACGATGAGGTGGATCTCATCAATGAACAGCAGGATACGGCCTTCGCTCTTCTTGACCTCGTTGAGCACTGCCTTCAGACGCTCCTCAAACTCGCCCTGGTACTTTGCACCGGCGATGAGCGCGCCCATATCCAGCGAGAACAGCTTGCGGTCCTTCAGGTTCGAGGGAACGTCGCCGCGCACGATACGCAGAGCCAGACCCTCGACTATAGCGGTCTTGCCGACGCCGGGTTCGCCGATGAGGCAGGGGTTATTCTTGGTCTTACGGGAAAGAATACGGATAACGCTTCTTATCTCGTTATCTCTGCCGATAACCGGGTCGAGCTTGTTCTGGCGCGCAAGCTCAACGAGATCCTGACCGTACTTGTTCAGCACGTCGTAGGTCTCCTCCGGCTCCTGGGAGGTCACTCTCGCGGAGCCGCGTATCTCAGATATCGCCTTGAGCAGCTTATCCTTGGTCACGCCGAAGCTGCGGAATATTCCGGCAACTCCGCTGGAGGGCTTCTCCGCGAGCGCAAGGAGCAGGTGCTCCACGCTGACGTACTCGTCCTTCATGCGCTCCGCCTGGGACTCCGCCTCGGTGAACGCCTTGTCGAGGTCGGGGGAAACGTAGATCTTGCCTGCCTCCCTGCCGCTGCCGGAAACCCTCGGCATGCCCTCAATGAAGTGGAGAGCCGCCTGCTGTACCGCGTTGGCGTCGATGTTCATTTTAGTCAGGATCTGCGAAGCAAGACTGCCGTCCTGGGTAAGAAGCGCGTACAGGAGATGCTCCTGCTCAACGCAGTTGTTCTGGTAGCTTACCGAGATGTCCTGCGCGGACTGTACCGCTTCGAGGGATTTTTTCGTGTACTTGTTAGGATTCATACAAATGCCTCCTTTGTCTGCTGAACTGGTGCGCGTCCCGAAGGACCCGCACCTGCTCGTATTATAATAGTTTTGCCTTTTTTCAGATGATGAACTCCTGCTCCGGCAGAAGTCTTACGTAGCAGCGCTCCGCCGCCCTTGCGCCGCTTACTGTGTCCGGGAGGTAGGAGAAGTAGAGCTTCATGGTCTCGTCAAGCATTTCCATGTACGCGGCGACCGCCTGACCGAGCCTCTCGTCGGAGACCTCCTTCGGCGGGAGATTCAGCGTCCGGACGAACTTGCCGGGCTCAATGCGGAACATCAGGTCGTGCGTGATCTTGTCCGCGAGGTACTTCTGCTCGAGCTTCACCCAGCACTGGAAGAACCCTGTGAGGTCGTCGTTGAGCTGACCGCTCTGCGACCTTACCGAAACCTTCAGCTCGCCGGTGCGCTTCCTCGCCACTGCGAAAAGCTCCACGGAGTAGCGGAGAGTCGGCTTATAGCGGTACTTCAGCGCCGTCCTGCACGCGACTGTCGCCGGTGAGGGCTGCTGCGCTAGGTAAAACTCGCCGCCGACCGCTTCGCGTATCGCGTTCGTGATCTGCTTTACGCGCATTTCCGGAGTTATGCAGCGGGTTTTTTCCGCCAGGATCTGGTTCACCATTGCGGAGCGGCTCAGCCCCGCGCTTCTTGCCATGCTGTCTATCTCGTCGATAACGTCGTCCGAGAGCACTAGGCTGTATATGTTCTTATCCGTATCAGCCACCTCCTTGCATTATTAATTCTACCACAAGATTATTAATTTGTCAAGCTAGTTTAATAAATTTTCACACAATTTTCTTATTTCTCCCGTAGGAGCCTTCCCGAGCCAAAAAAATCCGCTTTACCCCCTTGACAAACCGCCGTATTATATGGTACAATTCAGTTAGTGGAGAATAACTCCATGACCGACGTTATTTACTGCCGTTTTCCAGCAGGGAAGTGCGGCATTTGGTTAGTTGCGGCTAACAGAAAGGAAACACAATGAGCGTAGTAGTAATAGGCGGCAACGACCGCATGGCCTCCCGCTACAAGGACATCTGCGAGAGCTACCGATGCAAGGCGAAGGTATTCACCCAGATGCCCGCCGATCTTTCGTCCAAACTCGGAACACCGGATCTGATGGTGGTTTTCACGAACACATGTTCACATAAGATGGTGAATCTGGTAAACCAGAAGTCCGAGAAACACGGAATACCAGTCGCAAGGATCCACAACGCCAGCGTGAATGCGCTCAAGACCGTGCTTGAGCAGTACGCCAGATGATTCAGATTATGGGGTAATGATATGACCGAGGTTTTTTGTAGGAATTGCACAAAACTAACTCTCTGGTTTGCCTCTGCTAACTGCGTTAGTCACAAAAAACCGGAAAAACACGTTTCACGCGTTGAAATCCCTTGACAAATTCGAAACAATGTAGTATTATATAACTCGGTTAGAGAAATCTAACATTTCTTTTGGAACTGTGATTAGTTCCACCTAATTGTGTAGGATAGCAGGACAACAGAACAAAAGAACAAAGGAGGTAAACATATGATGCCGCTCACACTAGCCTCTGTAGGTGAAGAAAACATGATAAAGAAGGTCGGCGGAAGCCCCGAAACGAGGAAGTTCCTGGAGAGCCTGGGATTTGTCGCAGGCGGTTCTGTGACCGTCGTCAGCGAGATCGCCGGCAACGTTATCGTGAATGTCAAGGAATCCCGCGTAGCCGTATCCAAGGAAATGGCTGCAAAGATAATGGTCTGACGCCCTGACCCCAGGGTCGGGTTACTTTATAAAATAAGGAGGAAGGTTTGCATGGCTACATTAAGAGATGCAAAGGTAGGCGAGACCGTCACCGTGAAGAAACTCACCGGTGAGGGCGCGATAAAGCGCAGAATAATGGATATGGGTATCACAAAGGGTACTGAGATCTATATCCGCAAGGTAGCTCCGCTCGGAGACCCGGTAGAGGTCACCGTAAGAGGCTACGAGCTTTCGCTGCGCAAGGCGGACGCTGAGATGGTCGAGATCTGATCGTCTTTTTTAGAATGATGTTAGCAATGGCTAATACAGTTAGAGATATCTACTAAAGTTAGCCTTGTGCAACATTTTCGGCAAATAATCTACCCATGACATCGAGAGGAGAAAACAAATGGACATTAGAATAGCGCTCGCAGGTAATCCTAACTGCGGTAAGACTACGCTTTTCAATGCGCTGACTGGTTCAAACCAGTTCGTCGGCAACTGGCCGGGAGTTACGGTCGAGAAGAAGGAAGGCAGACTGAAGGGTCACAAGGACGTTATCGTCACCGACCTTCCGGGTATTTATTCACTTTCACCCTACACCCTTGAGGAAGTAGTAGCAAGAAACTACCTTGTAGGCGAACGCCCCGATGTAATTCTGAACATCATCGACGGTACCAACCTCGAGCGTAACCTCTACCTGACCACACAGCTCGTAGAGCTTGGCATTCCGGTAGTGGCTGCGGTCAACATGATGGACGTCGTAAAGAAGAACGGCGACAAGATCAACATTTCCCAGCTCTCCACCGAGCTTGGCTGCGAAGTCTGCGAGATATCCGCGCTGAAGGGCACAGGTATCACAGAAGCCGCAGAAAAGGCTATCAAGGCTGCGCAGAGCAATACAAAGATGATCCCGCAACACACATTCAGCGGCGTTGTTGAGCACGCTCTCGCCCACATCGAGGAAGCCGTCCTGCACGACATGCCCGAGGGACAGCAGCGCTGGTACGCTATCAAGATATTTGAGCGTGACGAGAAGGTCCTCGCAATGATGAACATTCCGAAGGACAAGATGGAGCACATCGAAAACGACATCAAGGCTGCCGAGACAGAACTTGACGACGACGCTGAGTCCATCATCACCAACGAGCGTTACGTATACATATCCTCCATCATCAAGGGCTGCCTTACAAAGAAGAACAAGGGCGGTCTGACGGTATCCGATAAGATCGATAAGGTAGTAACAAACCGCTGGCTGGGTCTTCCGATATTCGCAGTTATCATGTGGCTGGTTTACTACGTTTCCATGGTAACTGTCGGCGCAAGCGCTACCGACTGGGCTAACGACGGTCTGTTCGGCGACGGCTGGTTCGCGCTCGGAATAGGCAGAGGCGCGTACGACGAGGCTTCCGAGGAATACGGCGACGCAATGAGCGCCCTGGACGCATTCGGCGTAGCTCCCGACCTTGAGGACGAAGAGTTCGACGCTGACGCAGCGCTTGCTGATATCACCGCGTTCACTCCCGCTGAGGAGTCCGTTCCCTACGAGGTAGAGGACGAGGAGACCCTGGCAGTAAGCGAGATCACCGTTTACGCTTCCGAGATCCCCGCAGACGCTGATGAGGAAGAAACACTCGGCACCACATACAGCGACGCTGTAGCTTACTTCACCGAGAACGGCTTCGACGAGCCGGATCCCGCTGATTACGGTCCGTGGGTGCCCGGCATCCCGGTGCTGGTGGAGAACGGACTTGACGCTGTTAACTGCGTTGACTGGCTCAAGGGTCTGATCCTTGACGGTATCGTAGCCGGCGTTGGCGCGGTACTCGGCTTCGTTCCCCAGATGCTGGTACTGTTCATCTTCCTGGCGTTCCTCGAGGCTTGCGGTTACATGGCGCGTGTTGCGTTCGTGCTCGACCGTGTATTCAGAAAGTTCGGTCTTTCCGGTAAGTCCTTTATCCCGATCCTGATCGGTACAGGCTGCGGTATCCCTGGTATCATGGCTTCCCGTACCATCGAGAACGAGCGTGACCGCCGCATGACCGTCATGACGACAACATTTATCCCCTGCGGCGCTAAGGTTCCGTTCATCGCAATGATCGCGGGCGCTATCTTCGGCGGTTCTCCGTGGGTTTCCACCGGCGCTTACTTCATCGGTATCGCAGCGATCATCATTTCCGGTATCATTCTTAAGAAAACCAAGATGTTCGCCGGCGATCCTGCTCCGTTCGTTATGGAGCTCCCCGCTTACCACCTTCCTACAGTAGGCAACGTTCTCCGCTCCATGTGGGAGCGCGGCTGGTCCTTCATCAAGAAGGCTGGTACCATCATCACACTTTCTACCATCTTCGTTTGGTTCACTTCTTACTTCGGATTTGTTGACGGCGCGTTCCAGATGCTTGACGAGAGCCAGATGGAGTATTCCATTCTCGCGACAATCGGCAGCGCTATCTGCTGGATATTCGCTCCTCTCGGCTGGGGCAACTGGCAGGCTACCGTTGCAGCGGTTACAGGCCTTGTCGCTAAGGAGAACATCGTCGGCACGCTCGGCGTACTCTACGGCGGCGGAGATCAGTCGGTTTACGCGGCTATGGGCGCTGCATTCACCGGCGTAAGCGGTATGTCCTTCCTGATATTCAACCTGCTGTGCGCTCCCTGCTTCGCAGCAATGGGCGCTATCAAGCGTGAGATGAACAACACAAAGTGGTTCTGGTTCGCCATCGGCTACGAGTGCGGCTTCGCTTATGTGATCGCCCTCATCGTAAACCAGCTCGGCAACCTGTTCACTGGTACGCTCATGACCGCAGGCGCCGGCGCTGTTTGCAACATCATCAGCCTGGTATTTGCTGTAGCACTGCTTGCTGGTCTTGTTTACATGCTGTTCAGACCCTACAAGGAAGCAACCAAGTTCACAAAGAACGTCAAGGTTTGATCTGGCAATGATTTGCGGGCGGTCGGGGGAACTCAGCCGCCCGTTATTTTCCAGGAGGTGTTATCATGCTGGAATTTCTTCAGAACAACTGGGGCAGCTTCGCAGTCGGCGCGGTGGTACTCGCCGTGATCGTGCTGATAGTCATGAAGCTCGTCAGGGATAAAAAGGCAGGCAGATACACCTGCGGCGGGAACTGCGGTTCCTGCGGAGCATGCAGCGGCCACTGCGCCGGCTGCCAGGAGTGCTCCCACGCAGCTTCGGCTAAACCGGCTGAAAAGAAAAAGTAAAGCGAGGAAGAACAATGCTGACCTACGCACAGAAAAAGTACCTGTTTGCGATATACCGCCTCGGAATGAACGGCCCGGTTATAAGCTCGTCGGACGTTTCCCGGCTGGTGGGCGTATCCAAGGCAAGCACGGTGAAAATGACCCAGCGCCTCAGCGACGAGGGGTACATTCTGAAGGAGCCGTACGGTAAGATATCTCTGACGGAATCGGGGATAAAGGCGGCTTCGTCGCTGTTCACCAGCAGCGTGATACTCTGCGATTTCCTGCATAAGCAGGTCGGGATAGACCAGCAGGAAGCCGACCAGGACGCTGTGAAGATAGTTGCGCAGGTATCCGAGAAAAGCGTTGAGAAGCTCGTTAAATTTGCGTTAGGAGATGCTGCAAATGCCTGAATATCTTCCTACTATACTGATAATAGCCGTACTCGCAGTGATCTGCTTTATCGCGGTGCTGAGTATCATCAAACGCGCAAACAAGGGCTGCTGCGGAGCTGGCGGCGGCGACATCGAGGAGCGCATCGAAAAGGACACATCCGGCTTCACTCACAGATATTCCGTGAAGATAGGCGGCATGCACTGCGAGAAATGCTCCTCCAGGATAGCTGCGGCGTTCAACCGGCAGGACGGCGTTTACGCCGAGGTGAGCTGGAAGGACGGCAAGGCGCTGGTGCTTTCAAAGGATCCGCTCCCGGAGCTTGTGATCCGTAAGACTATAATGGGTCTTGATTACACCGTGGAAGCAATTTCCGAGGAACACTGAATATGAATTGTGGCTGCATTCTGAAATGCAGCCACTTTTTTCGTAATTTCAGAGCCGCCGGAGAAAACTTATTCTTCGATACGGCTTCTGTCTATCGGTATCGTGAGCTGACGATAGTTCGCTCCGTCCTCGAAGCCTACTGTCAGGGTGTTTTCCGCCGCCCAGGATATCTTGTAGCGGTCGTCGCTCACGTTGAACTCATTGAGGTCTGTGACGGCGAGGAGAGCCGCCTTTCCTTCGTCCTCGGTCCCGGTGAGGTAGAAAGCCACGGTGCACCCGCCGAAATACGGCTCGGTTTCCTCAATTATGAGCCGCAGTTCCTCGTCGGAGTAGCTCACGCTGTATCTTTCCCTGACTGGGGAGCCGAGCGCCATAAACGCCGAGCTTCCCACCATCGCCAGCGACACTATGAGAAGTCCTGCGGCTCCCGTTATCTGAGCCGCCCGGCGCTTTTTCAGGAACGCTCCGCCGATGATAAGCCCGATAAGCACGCACAGAAGCGCGACCACCACAGCCGCTGTAACTCCGAAGAACGCCAGAGGCTGGGAATGCACAATGCTGTCGCCGCTGGCGGTGTAATCCACCGGAAGCTTCGCCGCGGAAAGAACCATTCCCGCGATAAGCATTGCGAGATCCAGACCGAACGCCGCCCCGACGAATATCCAGGGCTTTTTCAGCAGGGACTGCCACCGGCTCTCCGGAGCCTTTTTCTTTGAGTTTCTCTTTCGGCTTCCCATTGTGAACCCTCCGTAACATCAGCGGAATTTCCGCCGTATTCAGTTCAGCACCGCGCTTTACCGCACGGTGCCGAATTTTTTAAACGTAATACTGCGCCTGAGCCGCGAACATCTCGGCGTAGATACCGCCGGGTTTGTGTACAAGCTCGTCGTGTGTGCCGAGCTCCCTGATCGTGCAGTCTGAGAATACCGCGATACGGTCGCAGAACTTGCAGCTGGACAGCCTGTGCGAGATGTACACCGCCGTTTTGCCGCCGACAAGCTCGTTGAACCGGCAGTATATCTCGTACTCCGCCACCGGGTCGAGCGCCGCGGTAGGCTCGTCGAGTATAACCACCGGGGCGTTCTTGAAGAGCGCCCTTGCGATCGCGAGTTTCTGCTGTTCGCCGCCGGAAAGCTGCACGCCGTCCTTCTCGAACTGCCGGAACATCATGGTGTCCCTTCCATGCGGCAGAGTGTTCACCTTGTCAAGAAGACCGACCTTTTCAAGCACTGAATCCACCGCCTCGGGAGTACCCTCCCTGCCAAGCAGCACGTTTTCCTGAACGGAGAACGCCAGCAGCCGGAAGTCCTGGAACACCACCGAGAACAGCTTCATGTACTCGTCGTAGTCGTAGTCGCGGATATTCACGCCGTCGAGGAGTATCTCACCCTCGTCCGTGTCGTAGAGCCGGCAGAGCAGCTTAATGAACGTGGTTTTTCCAGCGCCGTTAAGTCCGACTACCGACAGGCGCTCTCCCGCCTTGATCTTTATCGAAACGTTTTTCAGCACCTGCACTCCCGTGTTAGGGTAGGAGAAGCTGACATTCCGGAACTCTATCTCGTGCGGATTATTCAGGTCCTCGACCTTCCGCGTGCCTTTCTGGAGGTACGGCGGGTATTCCATCAGCTTAACCGTTTCGTAGGCGTAGCTGCACCGCTTTACTATATCCTGAATATTGAATATCACGCCCTGGACTGCCTGGTTGACAGTTCCTCCGGCGGCAGTGAGCTGCGAGAACTGACCGATGGTAATGCTTCCCAGTATCGCGAGGATACCGAGATACAGATATGTGCCGAAATCTCTCAGGGCGGTCACGGTCACATCGAGGATATTCAGCGGGTAGAGTTCCTTTTCCTTGTCAACGTCGTAGCTTATCGTGCGCTTTATCTGCTCCGCCGCTTTCGCGATGAGCGTCCCCGCCGCGCCGTACAGCCGGATATCCTTTGCGAAGCGGATATCCTCCTGCTCGTAGTTTATGTAGTAATACACGCGGTCGACCTTTGAAAGCTCGCTGAACCACTTGACTTCAATTTTGTTCTTCTTCGCGTTGAGTATTGAGGAAACCGCCAGCAGCACGCCGATTATCAGCAGCAGCCAGGGTGCGGAAACTGCGAGTATAGTCACAACGCCGACTATCTTAATGACGTTAGAAATAATGCTGAAGAACTGCACGCAGATACCGTGCAGGCCTCCCGACCAGTCGATACCGTCGTTTGCCTTTCGTATCTGGTCGAGCGCCTGTTTGTTCTCGGTGAGCGCGAAATCTATCTCCATGCAGCGCTCCGCGACCATTTCGCGGGAATAGTTGAGGAACTTATCCTCGAACCGCTGGAGATATATCGTGAGCTGCGACCCGGCGGTGCCGACCGCGATATCAAGCCCCACCATCAGCGCCGCGTACAGTATTATCTGTATAACGCTGCGCTCCGGCTGGCAGAGAGCGTCCACCAGCAGCGGCAGGAATATCAGGTCGATGAACGGCAGTACCGCCTGCACGATTACGTTTATCACCGAAACGATGAAGTACCGCTTGCTGAGCTTCCATGCCACCGGCAGGTAGAATTTCAGCGTATTCAGCACTGCATTTTTTTTCTCATTCTTTTTGGAATTACTCACGGACAACGCCCCCTTCCTCTGCGGGAACGTATTCCGCTCCGTCCTCAATGTAGTACTGTGCCTGCACGCGGAACATCTCCGCATATGCGCCGTCCTTTTTCAGCAGCTCGTCGTGGGTGCCGTACTCCACCATTTCGCCGCCCTTGAACATCGCGATGGTGTCGCAGAACCGGGTCGACGAAAGCCTGTGGGATATGTAAACGGCGGATTTTTCACCTATCATGCCGTCGAAGCTCTGATACAGCCGGTATTCCGCGAGGGCGTCCAGAGCCGCTGTCGGCTCGTCGAGCACCACCACCGGGGCGTTTTTGTACAGCGCCCTTGCGAGCGCCATTTTCTGCTTCTCGCCGCCGGAGAGGTCGACTCCGTCGTCGTAGAGGACTTTCAGCATCTGGGTGTCGATTCCCTTCGGCAGTTTGTCGAGCTTATCGCCCATACCCGCCGCACGCAGGAATTTCTCCGCTTTCTGCTTGTCGGTATTCTCAGTGAGCTGCATTGAAACGTTCTCGCACAGCGGAAATGCGAACACCTCGACTTCCTGGAAAGCAGGGGAGAACAGTTTGAAATACTCGTTCCGGTCGAACTCGCGGATATCTATGCCGTTGCAGAGTATCTGACCCTCCGTGACGTCGTAGAGCCGGAGCAGTAACTTTATGAACGTGGATTTCCCGGCGCCGTTCAGCCCTACCACAGCGAGGCGCTGTCCGGCGCTGAACGTGAGGTTCAGGTTTTTCAGCGCGTAGGTCTCCTGACCATTGTAGCGGAACGAAACGTTTCTGAATTCAAATGTGTAGCCGTCCGCCTTGGGTATGGGAGTATGCTTTTCCTGAAGCTCATCGGCGTTTTTGATGTCCATGTAGCTGCGGAAATCGTCCGTTTTCGCGGAGTGCTCCCGCATTCCGCCCAGCGACTGAAGGAACTGGCTGACGTACATAGAGAACGTGATAGCGCTTCCGGTGTACAGCGTGAAATCGCCGATGGACATGCCGTTGAAAAGCATGTCGTAAATGAGCCAGCCGTAGATTATCACGTTTCTCACAAGCGCGACGCCCTGCGAGAACCATGTGTTCCAGCTCCAGTAAACACGGGACTGTATCCAGTGCTTCAGCTCAATGTTGTTGATGTCCTTATACTTGCCGAGCAGCCACTTTTTCATTCCGTACAGCCGGATATCCTTGGCGTAGGTGAAGTCGGTGGAAACCTCCTGCATGTAGTTCATTTTGCGCCAGTGGGGAGCCATAGCGTCCCACATGACTTCCTTATCCTTTACGCGGATATAGTCGAAATACTCGAACTGAATGAACGACAGCACCGCGATTATCAGCACCAGCCAGCCGTTGAATGTGAAGATTATCCCCACTGCGGTAATTACCGCGACAAGCTGCACCGCAGTCGACCACATGTTCGACATGAGTGCGCCTATGCCCATCCACTCGCCCTCGACGGCGCGCTTTGCCTTCTGGAGGCGGTCGAGCATGTCGGGATCCTCAAGCTGTTCGTACTGCATGGTCATTGTTTTTGCGATGCGCTCCTGCACGAGGGAGTTCCTCGTTACAAGGAAGCCTATGCGCAGCTTTTTTGCGGAAAGTGTGTTCAGCCACATCATGACGAATTCCACCGCCGTAGTGCCTGCGACCAGCCACAGCAGCGGCGTAATGTCACGACCGGAGGTCCCCGCCTGCTGGGTTATCATGTCTATTACCAGCTTCGCGATGACCGTCCAGATATATGACATGGAGGCTCCGGCAATGCCCCCTAAAAGCAGGAACGCCACCGTGCTTTTCCGATAGCGCAGAAAAGCCCTGATGATGTACCCACAGTTGCTGATAAGCCCGTACTCGTGGTGTAGCTCATCAGTCTGCTCTGTTTTTTTCTTCCTTTTAAATAGCATGTTGATTCTCCAGGGAATAGAGAGCAGCAATTAAATTCGGAATTCTTAATTCGGAATTCGGAATGAGTGTGCCGCTTCGCGGATTATTACAAAAGAATCGCAGAATGCAAAGCAGTCACATATGGGCTTTCGCCGTATTTTAACTGTTCGCAATTGCATGCAATTTTGAAATATTGACCGTGGAGCGGTCTCTGAATTCCGAATTCCGCTTTCCTGATTCCGAATTTGCAACTCAGACTTCAACGTCTGCTTCGTAATCTACTCCGTCTATTCCAAAACCAAACAGCTCGTAGAAATCCTTCCAGTAGCCTTCAATATCGGTATATTCCTTGAAATTATCGGCATTAAGGATATTCCAGAGCTTCGTTACCTCGTCCTGGATCTCGGGCTTCATCTCGAGGTCGTCAAGACGTATTCTTCCTTCGCCGTCAACTGCGCCGGATACCGGCTTCCCGTCTGCGCCGAACTTTTCAGCGAACAGGCGGTACATCTGCTCGATGCAGCCCTCGTGTACGCCCTTCTCTTTCATCACCTTGTAAAGAATGGAGATGTACAGCGGAACTATCGGGATAGCCGCGCTGGACTGTGTAACAAGAGCTTTGTTGACGGAGATGTACGCTTTTATTCCGTCTGCGGCGTATTTCTCGGTTATTTCCTTCGAGGTCTGGAAAAGGTGAGCCTTCGCTCTGCCTATGGAGCCTTCGAAGTACATCGGGTGGGTAAGCTCCGGACCGATATACGAATAGGCAACGGTAACGGCGTTGTCCTCTATTGCGTCAGCAGCTTTCAGCGCGTCGATCCATGCCGCCCAGTCCTCGCCGCCCATTACCTTGACGGTGGCGGCGATCTCCTCTTCGGTGGCAGGCTCGATGGTGACTTCGGAAACGGTGTTGTTCCGAAGGTCGATAGTTTTGTTGGTGTAGGGCTCTCCGGTGGTCTTGAGCACGGAGGAATAGGTCACGTCGCCGACTGTTCTTCTCGGAGCCGCGAGGCTGTACACAACGCAGTCCACCTTGCCGAGGTCCGCCTTGATGATGTCGATGACTTCCTTCTTGCACTCGTCGGAATACGCGTCGCCGTTCACGGTCCTGGCGTACAGCCCGTCAGCCTTCGCATATTTCTCGAAAGCCTGGGTGTTGTACCAGCCGGAGGTACCGGTCTTGTTTCCGCTTGCGGGTCTGTCGAACATTACGCCCAGCGTAGCGGCTCCGCCTGCGAATGCAAGGGAAATGCGGCTTGCAAGTCCGTAACCCATGGAGCTTCCCAGCACCAGGACCTTCTTCGGTTTGAAACCGTTGTCCTCCGCCTTCTTTGACTTAACGTAATCTATCTCAGACTTAACGACTGCCTCGCAGCCCACCGGGTGAGCTGTGGTGCAGATGAATCCTCTGACCTTTGGTTTAACTATCATAGTGATACTCCTTCCCCGCAGTACGGCAAGACACGTGTGCGATACTGCGCTTTAAAAATTGAAAGCTGCGGACTTCCGCAGTGCGTACAAAGTTATTTTACCATAAAACGCCGGGTTTTACAAGGGGTAACGTGAGAAATTTTTGGACTTCTGATTTGAAGCTGACTTCAGCGGGGATATAAAACGGCAAACTATTTGAGCGGCCGGAGCTTAACGTTAATATTATTCCGCAGTTATTTGTGTTTCAGAATTCTTAGCCTGATAAAATATTTTTTTTCTCTTGACAAAAGTCCGAATTCGGATTATAATAATAAAGTTAATTTGAGAAACGTCCGGATTCGGACTAACTAACAGGAGAGACGAATTGAAGAACAAAGAAAAAGTGGAGAACCAGCCGCAGAGCAAGACAGAATGTGCGATCGCGGCGTACAACAGTCTGTGGAAGGAACAGAACGAGATATATTCCGCAGCTGCCAGGAGCTTCGGGCTGTCCGACAGCGCGATGTGGATACTGTATTTTCTGAGGCTGAACAACGGAACATGCCAGCAGAAGGAGCTTGCAAGCTCCCTGTCGCAGCCGAAACAGACCACCAACAGCGCTGTAAAGCAGCTTGAGCGCGGCGGATATGTCACGCTCAAGTGCGGCTCTGACCGCCGCTGCCGCCTCGTGGAGCTTACGCCAAAGGGCAGCGGGCTTGCCGTGAGTACCTCCGATCATGTGATAGCCGCCGAGCGCGAGACCTGGGGCGACTTCACCGAAGAGGAACAGGACAGCCTGATAGAGCTTCTGAGCAAGTACAACAAGAGACTTAAAACGAGAATGGAGGAGAAAAATGAAAAATAAAGACGTAATTCAGCTTTCGGATCACTTCACGCTTCCGCGGCTCATGCGATTCTGCCTGCCATCGATAGTGATGATGGTCTTTACGTCTATATACGGAGTCGTTGACGGATATTTCGTGTCAAACTTTGTGGGCAAGACCGCGTTCGCTTCGGTGAATCTGGTGATGCCGTTCCTGATGATACTGGGCGGCGTAGGATTCATGATAGGAACAGGCGGCAGCGCGCTGGTCGCAAAGTGCCTCGGTGAAAAGAACGAGGAGCAGGCGCGCCGGGTATTTTCAATGATGATATACCTGACGTTCATACTGGGCGTTACGCTGTCGGTGCTCGGAATCGTGTTCGCTGAGCCGGTGGCAAGGTTCCTCGGCGCAGATGAGGAGATGCTTGCAAACTGCGTGACATACGCCCGCACCTGCCTGATATTCAACACGTTTTTCATGCTGCAGAATGTGTTTCAGAGCTTCCTTGTGACCGCAGAGCGCCCCAAACTGGGACTTGCCGTTATAGTTGCCGCCGGGCTTACCAACATGGGACTTGACGCGCTGTTCATTGCAGGGTTACAGATGGACGTTACAGGCGCGGCGCTCGCGACAGGTCTCAGCCAGACAGTTGGAGGACTGCTGCCGCTGCTTTTCTTCCTCAAAAAGGACAATGGAAGCAAGCTGCGTATCGTTAAGACACCCATGGAGCTGCGTCCGATAATCCAGGCGTGCAGCAACGGCGCTTCAGAGCTTATGACAAACATCTCATCTTCGATAGTCAGCATGCTGTATAATCACCAGCTCATCAGTCTTGCCGGACAGAACGGAATTTCCGCGTATGGCGTGCTGATGTACGTGCAGTTCGTATTTGCGGCAATATACATCGGATACGCCATCGGAACCGCGCCGATCGTGGGTTATAACTACGGCGCCCAGAATCACGCGGAGCTTCACAACATGCGCAAAAAAAGCACGATACTTACGCTCAGCGCCGGAGTTGTAATGGTGGGACTGGCTCAGCTTCTCGCGGCTCCGCTGGCGCATATTTTCGTGGGCTATGATAAGGAACTGTTCGATATGACAGTACATGCGTTCAGGCTGTTTTCGTTCACGTTCCTGTTCTCGGGGTTCAATATATTTACCTCGTCGTTCTTCACTGCGCTGAACAACGGTGCGATATCCGCGGCGGTTTCGTTCCTTAGAACACTAGTGTTCCAGCTTGCCGCAGTGCTTATCCTGCCCGTATTTTTCGATTTGGACGGTATCTGGATATCTGTGGCGTTCGCGGAGGTCTGCGCGTTCGTTATTTCGCTGATATTCCTCGCGGCAAAGAAGAAAAAGTACAATTACTGACTAGGAAAACTATAATTTAGTGGCGCGTGTTCCGCTTACTGCAACCCCTAATCGGGAGTCAAGGGGGACTAGTCCCCCTTGCGAGTCGAGGGCAGCGCCCTCGTCGCCGTCAGGCGAAACACTCCG